>Ga0265797_10000074_pt1 | contig 213808 bp, 192 predicted proteins | sample P2T30metagenome_FD_192433 | JGI IMG/M metagenome (GOLD analysis project Ga0265797, IMG submission 192433) | Plant litter microbial communities from East Loma Ridge, Irvine, California - P2 T30 | ecosystem: Environmental > Terrestrial > Plant litter > Unclassified | place: USA: California...
GGCTCCCACCACCACAAGGTTTAACAGGTAGGGCTCCGACTGGCAGCCGGTTTGTGTATTGGTGGCTACTACATAGATGACCTGGTTAAAGGCTGTTATGTTCATGTAGTCCTTAATATCCTGTATCCGGTCGTTACCGGCAAGGGCATTGTCGATGTCTTCATAAAACGCTACAGTGATCCCTGTACCGTTATTGATCATCCCCGGAAGCAATGCTTCCAGATCGAAGTTGCCAAAGCCTTTGCCATTGGTATCGCATACGGTTAGTTCGTCCTGTGTTGGCTCTGTAAGCTGTGGTAATGGTTTTACCTCGATATCCAGAAGTACAACACGGTAGCAGCCGGTGGTGCTGTTACTTACCCTTACATAGATCGCCTGGATTGTAGTGTCGTTTTCATACGTCCTTGGGTTACCAATAGCGTTTGTGCCTGCCTCGGCATCGGCTTCTGTTTTGTAGAAGCTTACCGTTACGCCGTTCGCACCGCCTGTGATGGCAGCCGACCTGGTGGTTAGGTCAAAGAGTTCGCGTTCCGGCGCAAGGCCGTCTTCTTCTTTATCACACAGCGTATAGGCTGTGGTTGGCTGGATGGCTACAGGTAGTGCGTTCACTACCAGTTGTAATGTTACTACATCAAAACATCCTGTGGTATTGTTGGTTACCCTTACGTATACCGTACCTGTAGCACTATCGTATCCCGCAGGGGTGGCGATCGCATTGGCATTGGCTTCTGCATCAGGGGAAGTGGTATGGTAGCTTACCGTGAATTGTGCAGGGTCATTTGCTCCCAATATCTGGCTTTGGTACGTCGTTAAATCAAAGATTGACCTGCCACCGGTGTCGCTCGACCCATCGTCGCAAAGCGTGTAGGGCGCAGTGGGTTGGATGGCTACCGGGCGGGGAAGGACATTTAACGTAATATCTACAATAAGTAAGCATGTAGTGCCGCTTAAGCTAACACTTGCATGTACTATTTGAGTATTCTCATTTCTGTTTAAATAATTTGTTATATCGTCAATAATGTTTGTTTCTGCCTGAGCATCGTTTCTGGTAGTATGAAAAGTAACATTCGCCCCTGCTCCGTTTTGTGCTATCAACTCAGCCTGAATTCCTGAAAGATCGAAAGCGGTATGACCATCATAATCATCATCGCAAACATTTAATGTAGTAGCTACACCTTCTGCAGAAGGGCCATCTGTAATTTGCAAATTAATTGTAGTATAACGTACACAACCTGCCGACGAAACCACCCTTACAAATAATGTTTGGTTAGCAGATGTACTATTATAAGGTGACGATAAAGCAGTGTTTATATCGCCCGCCTGAGCCTCCGCATCAGTCAGGTAAAAATATACATTAAGCGAGGCATCGTTATTTGTAATTTGTGATACGGCAGCCACTAAATTAAACGGAGCGCTGTTAGGATTTACCCCACTTGCACAAGCAAATAAAGGATCTGGATTTGTAACAACAGGTAATGAATTAACAACCAACTGAAAGGATGTCACATTAAAACAACCAAGCGCATCCTGCGATCGCACATATATGGCAGTACTTCCTGACAGGTATGCCTCCGGAGCCGCAATAGCGTTTACACCATCATTAGCATCTGACAATAATGTATGGTAACTTAAAGTATAGGTCTGCCCACTTACTATTTCTGTGCTTTTGGTTGTAAAATCGAAAATTTCTGTATCATCTCCATTCTCATCGCAAACTGCATAATCACTAACGCTTGCAGGTACTGTTGGTTTTGGTGTAACCGTTAAGGTAAAAGAGGTTATAGAGTAGCAAACACTATTATTTGCATCGACCACACGAATAAAAATTTCCTGATTATCAGGTCGTATGTTACTATAATTTGAAGCTGTTGTAATTGCACTACGACCTGCCCGAGCATCACTGTCGGCAGTGTAAAATGTAACCTGTAAATTACTGTTTCCCTGAGTAACCTGAGGAATAACTGAAGTTAAATCAAACGCTTCTATTCCATCAAAATCCTGATCACAAGTCACTAAATCATCAGGTTTTGTGATTGATGGTGCAGGCGTAGTATTTAAAGTTACTATTGTAAATGCTGCACAAGCCGATGTCGCTGTAGGTTGCACCCTAACATAAATAATTTGGCTGGCAGATGTTGCCTGATAATTTGATGGTAAAGGAACAATATTATTTTCTGCATCGCTTTGCGAAATATGGTAGCTTATAACATAGCTTGAATTTCCGTTAGAGATAACTGCATTATTAGATGCTAAATTAAACGTGCCAAAGCCCGTAACGCCATCTGCACAAACCGTCATTGCAGGTGGGTTGCTTATTACAGGAGGTGTCGTTACAGATATACTTCCGTTAGTGTTTAAAGTGGTTGTACATAATGGCGCTACGGCACTTGTAACACTAATAATGGTAAAATTAGCTGTGGCCTGCAAGTTAGGTACCGTGATTGTATTATTACCTGAAGCATCTAAAACAATACTCTGTGTTCCGGCAGTACCCTGAATGCTATACTGCACTGTAGCATTTGGCGACCCAACTAAACTAATAACTCCAGCATCACCCGCACAAACAGATGAATTTGTAGTAAACTCTACAGTAGCTTCGGGCCCTACTGTTACTGTGGCAGAACCATTAACCGCCTGACTGCACAATACCGCGCCACCTGCGTTTACGATAGCAACATTAGTTAATGCATAGGTAGTAGTTTCACTGAAAGCTTGTGTAGTACTAAGATTACCCGATGCATCTAAAACGGATTGCTGACTCGCCCCCCCATTAATAGTATAATTAAATGTAGCATTAGGAGTTCCGGTAAATGTTACAGTTGCATTTTGGCCTTCGCAAATATTTGCCGGCGAAATTGCTACGGTAACCGTAGGTATTGGGAATACCCTCAAATTAAAATCGGTTATAGAACTGCAACCGGTAGTGTTATTTACAACTTTTGCGAATATTTGCTGCGGGTTTGTAGTATTGGAAATTATATTTCCCAAAGGCGAAACACCATCTACAGCATCTGCAAGTGTGTTGTAAAAAAATACTGTATTATTAGTCAGATCAGGATTTATCTGGCTTCTTAGCGACTGAAGATCAAATATTCCCGCATCTGCTGTTGTGCTGCACGTCCGTATCTCGCCAATTGAATTTGCTACAGGTGGCTCTGCAAAAGCACCTCCATTTTGTGTCGCGGTACCTATCCATTCGAGCCTGAATCCGCCATCCCCTTCCGGCCTGTCAATTGCGATATAATAGGTTTGACCAGGAGTTACGGTAAGCCAACGCACATATCCGTCGCCATCGGCTCCAGGACCGGTTTGGGTATTTTGTTTGTTGCCATTCATACCAGTGCGGTTACTGGTAAGATTTGCAGATACCGGATTAGTGGTTGCGCAACGTACAGGGCTTCCCAAATCAGAACATGTTCTGTTAGCACCAAATACCCAAAAATCGTAATCTACAGCAATGTCTGCATCGTTTGGAATTAAATTAAAGCCAAGCGATCCTGCCTTTACAACATTAATTTTAAGCCATATCGAGTTATGCTCCAATCCACCACAACCAGAAATTTCCTGAATGTTCCCAATACCTGTTGCATTAGATTCGAATGCACCATTACCACAAACGGTAATAGCATTAACGCAATCATTCGGCTGATTTTGAGCACTTAGCTTACTTAAAATAAGCAAGAAAAAACACAAACTAATAATCCTTTTCATTTTTTTTGCAATCATTTTTTTTAAAGAAACAATAGCCGGCTTAAGTTATAAGCCAGCTATTGCAAAGAAATTTAAAAGTAAGTATGTATTACCTACGGTTCATTATTTTTTGACAATTAAAAACTCAGAGCGCCTGTTTTGAGCATCCTGTTCTGGAGTGCAATTATCTCCGCAATTAATTTTAGGCTCTGTTTCTCCATAGCCTTTTCCTGTAATACGGGTGGCATCAATACCCTTAGAGATCAAGTACTGCACGGTAGATTGGGCTCTTTTCTCCGATAACATGTTGTTATAATCATCGCTACCTTTAGAGTCGGTATGGGATTTTACAAGAAGCGTAATTGATGGCTTACTGTTTAAAATCCGTACTAATTTATTAAGTTCGCGAGCTCCTTCTTTAGTAATATTACTTTTATTAAAATCGAATGTAATATCGTTTATAGCTATCTCAGATTCGGTAACAATCATTTTTTCAGGCGCTAACAATGCTTCCACTTTTAACTGCTTTTCGTTTGTTTTAGCTACGGTAAACTGTGCTGCATCATAACCTGATTTTTCAACTAAAAATGTGTATTCTGTATTGCAGTCAACATCATAACTTACCTCCCCTTTTGAGTTACTTTGCTTTGTGGCAATTATATTTTGTTTAGTATCTAAAATAGCAACCTTAGCGTCAGACAGAATTGCACCAGTGTTTTTATCTTTTACAATAGCAATAGCTTCTACACCACAAACCGGAGTTGCCGTATAAATATCATCGGTACCGCCACGATTAGATGAATAAAACCCAATATTTTTAGCTACGTTAAAGCTGAATGAAAAATCATCCTTTTCACTATTAACAGGTTTGCCGAGATTTACAGCTTCAGTGTCTTTGTTAAGATCTGCTTTAAAAACATCAAAGCCTCCAAAGCCTTGTCTTGATAACGATGCAAAATACAAAACATTGTCATCTGCTATAAAAGGGAAGTTTTCTTTGCCCGGTGTATTTACTAATTTTCCTAGATTTTGAGGTGTTCCATACGTTCCGTCATTGTTAACAGATACTTTCCAGATATCGGTATCGCCTAAACCGCCCGGCATATCAGAAGCAAAATACAATATCTTACTATCAGCACTTAAGCTTGGGCTGCCAACCGAATAATCAACGCTATTAATAGGCAATGGTTGAATATTAGTAAACTTGCCATTTAGCTTTACTGCTTTGTAAAGTCCTTGCTGGCTAATTTTATATTTTTTGCCTTTTTTAAAGTTTTTATTTTGCCCTTCGCTCGCAAAATATATGGTGTTTCCATCAGCACTTACTGTTATAGGTCCATCATGGTAAGCTGTGTTAAGCTCGCTTACTGCAACAGGTTCTGAAAACGTACCATTATCATTACGTGTTGACTTGTAGACATCAATAAAACTTTGGCCTGCCATATCTTTTTTAGATGATGAACTTCGCGAACTAACAAAGTATAAAGTATTTTCGTTAGTTAATAGCGCACCAAAATCGCTATTATCTTTGCTATTAATATCTGTAATTGCGCTGTCAAATAATTTAGTCTTAGCTGCTAATGCAGGTATGTAGTTGGGGTTAGCTTTATGGTCTATAGCCCTGTCGTCATTTGGCTGCAATGCGGCAAATTTATCCATCTGCTTATTGGCTTCTGCATATTTACCCTGTGTTTTTAAAGCAGTAGCATAATTGTAATAAGTCTCTGCATCTGCACTTTTCTCAGTCGCCCTTGCATACCATTTAGCAGCCTCATCCATATTAAATATGGTAAAGTAACTATCTGCTAATTTGGTGTATACATAAGCATCAGCATCTTTTGTATCTGCTAATTTTAAATACTCATCTATAGCCCTGGTGTACTGGTAGCTTTCTACAAACGCATCTGCTTTTCTAGTAGCGTTAGATTGTGAATACCCTTGCAGCGCGATTAACAAACCTACCGTTATATATATTTTTTTCATTGTATAATTACTTTAATAGGTTAGAAAAATCTTGGTGATACAGATACTCGTTTCCTGAAACTTAAATCGAACAACAGCATAATTTCATGCGATGCCGGTGTGGTTACATTCAAGTCAGATATTACATGGTCGTAAGCGTACCCTATGCGAAGCGACGGCGAAATGGCATAATTTACCATTGCTCCAAACGAATCGTCAAGACGGTATGTTGCACCTATTTCAAATTTATCAAAGAACAGAAAGTTTAACGAGCCGTCGATAGATGCGCTTGTTCCAAAAGATGATTTGAACATAAACGAAGGTTTCATCCTTACTGTTTCAGATACATCGAAAATATAGCCTCCCGTTAAAAAGTAATGCTGAACGTTTGATCCAAATTGCCTCCTGCTTCCATCATCCTGAAGGTCTAAGTATGTAGTTTTTAAAAAACCGGGTACCGATAGTGCCACGTAATATTTATCGGTATAATAAAATAATCCCGACCCAAAATTAAAATAGGTATTGCTTGAGTTTTCACGAAATGCTACATCATTTTGCTGTGGCAGATAGCCATTTGCTATATCGTTAAACAAACCTACTTTATGAAAATTAACACCCGCTTTTAATCCCAGCGCTAGTTTGTGTTCGCCTCCTAAATTTAATGTGTACGAAAAATCTGCATTTACACTAGTCGCATCAACGGGTCCTATCTGATCTGTAATGGCAGATAATCCTAAACCTACATTTTTGCCCACCGGACTGTGTATATTAAAGGTACCCGTTCGTGGTGCACCTTCAATATCTACCCACTGCGCCCTGTATAATAGTCCGCCAGATACGCCATCGTTACTGCCTGCATAAGCCGGGTTAACCACATTCATGTTATACATGTATTGTGTGTAGTTCGGGTCTTGCTGAGCCTTAGCGCTTACAAAAAACAAAAAGGCAAAGGTTACGGTATAATATATATTTTTCATTTAGTTTACTGTTTAGATGAGTTAAATAACCTGCCCGTTTTACACAGGCAGGTATTTAATTGCCTTTTATTATTGCTCTCTGTTTATATAAACCCAGCCGGTTACAGCACCACCTTCAGTTTTATGGATAGAGTAAAAATACGTTCCGTCCGGAATATCATTATTGCTCTTATCCTGTCCATGCCATTGGTTGGTGTAGGCTCCTTTAAAGTGGTATAGCTCTAAACCGTAGCGGTTAAAAATAGTAATCTCTTTTACACCCATAGATGATAAATCGAAACTATCATTATCGCCATCACCATTAGGCGATATACCACGTGGTATTAAGCAAAGTATGCTGTTTACAGTATATTCGGTTTCGGTTGTACAATCGCCAGAACCTGTAGTTACCCTAAATACTAATGGTAATGTCAAGTTAGGATTGTTAGCATAGTATTCTGACACATTAAAGTCAGCTGTATTGGTTGCTAACGTATCCCCATTTTCATTTTTCCATGTGTAGATAACTGCTCCGTCTGCTTCGCCATCTTTAGCACCGGCGTGTAGCCATAGCAGCTGTTCCTTACAATCCTGAGTAATAATTGTCTCAAGATTTCCTGAAAGGTTAAGTGTTACAGAGTTTGTTCCTCCTGAATTACAAGTAGCAGCATCTTGTGCAATCGTGTAAGTTACCGTATAGCTGCCCGGTGCCCTACCTGCAAAGTTAACTTCGCCCGTAGCAGCATTAATCGAAAGTCCTCCCGTAGCGGTAAACACTCCACCTGTTGTAAAATCAGTTGGCAGTTGTGGCGTTGCAGTAGCAGTGCCATTGCAATATGAACTCTCAAAAGTAAATGCCACAACAGGTACAATAGCATCGCTTATTGTAATATCTACAAAGCTGCTGCCAGCCGTACAACCAGCATCAACAGTGTAAGTAACTCTGTAAACACCAAGACTACTTGTAGCAAGATTAATGGCACCTGTAGCAGCATCAATAGTTAACCCTGCCGGTGTTGCGGTAAAAGTACCACCCGTAGTGAAACCATCGGCTAAATCAATCACCGGATTCGATCCGGAAGCACAGAATAATGCTGCATTATAATTAAATGTTGTAACTGCCTCTATTGTTGGATTAACCACAACTTTAACTTCAGTCCTTGGGCCTTCGCAACCTGCTGCATTTACAAAAGCAACATAGTATGATGTTGTACCCTCGGTTGTTGTTACAGGTGTAGGTGCCGTTGTAGTTCCGGTTCCGCCAACTTCTTCAGTATACCATTTAAATGTATAGGTAGATGATGGTATAACCGTTAATGGTTCTGCCGTTGCATTTAAACAATATTCAACCGGCGTTGTTACTACGGGCACATCACTAATACCTGTATAAGTTACAGTCACGCTGTCCTCACAGTAACGGGTTTTCCAATGGAAGATATAAGTACCTGGGGTATTAAATCCGCTAACACTTGTGTTTTTGTTTTTCGCATCAGCTAAAATCACTTGCGCTGGGTTATTTAAATCTGCCGTCCACGTACCTAAACCTTCCGCTTTTAGTTCTGTTTGTGGGTTTGCACAATCAATGCTATGATCCGCAGTAAGGATGTCATTAAACGGAATAAAGTTAGCAGCGTCCAGCACTATTTGACCAAAGTTATTTTTAGTCCTGAAGATAAATCTTGTTTTTTTCTGGCCTGCAGGAACATTATATTTTCCTACTGCTACAGTCCAGTTAGCTTCCGCAGATGCTTCTTCTGTAACTAACGTGTACGGTCCGCCAATCGGTCCCGCAAAAAGCTGGACAATTCTTGTACCTGATACGTCGTTCCTAGCAGCTCTTTTTCTGTGTGCAAAACTATAATCAAACTGCGTAATTTCTGAACTTTCAAAATCCTGATATTCGCCACGTATATTAACTAAGTCGTTAGGATCGTGCATAACTTCAGCAGGATCGCCCGACTCGCTATAATCAGTAGCAAGTTGTATAAACTGGCCTCCATCATACGGTTTAGAAAAATCATTTTCAGCATTCCAGAAAAATAGCGTATTACTGTAGGTCATGTTCGATCTCCAGCCCGGTATTACATTATCAAAAATCAAATTTGCTACCAGAAAACCAGTAACTAATCCCGGTTTTTCGAAGCTGTAATTTGGTGCGTTTACCCTACATGGGTTTGTAATCGTTGTAATACACATATTAAATGTATATTGGTTTGGCTCCGTGTTGATGTTGGTTAACCTAATCTTGTAACGCTCACCCACCACTACTTCAGATGAGTACATTGTGCGCACGACATTATTATCAGAACATGCTATCTCTTGTAACGATTCATCTGCATTAACTTTATACAATGTCATTACAATTTTTGGCAATTGAGGGAATCCTCCATCAAAGTGACGCCCTGAGAATTCTCCTAATTCGATATTATGAGTGGTAGATGTTGCAGTAAACTCCGCCCAAACGTCTCCGCCATTATTTTCAACAGCACATGCCATTGCTTCAGAAGAAGGTGTCGAACCAAGGAAGGAAAGTCCTTCCAGTGATACCGCACAGTCTTCACCTGCGTTAACCGGTGCAACAGTAGCGTTAGATGCAGCATCATTTCTGATAAATGCTATCGGGCCAGACCAGTTACTTGATCCATCTTCACATATTGCTCTAACAAAATATTCGTAAGCATTTACATTTGGTTTAATAAAGTCAGTACTTTGAAGCGTGTATGAATTTGTTGCTACCGCAGTACCCGATTGAGGCAATGCACCTAACTGATACGGCTGTACGTAAACCTCCCATTTAGTTTCGCTGCCGCCCGGAGTCCATGATAAAACTCCAGCTTCACTTACTTTTAAATCTTTAGGCTGCGGACAAGAAATTGGTCCACAAAGCGATAAACCTTTATAAATATCCGATTTTGGAACACCTATCCCTAGTTCACTCATCCAAACTTCCTCTCCGTTAGAATTGGTAATTTTTACATAAGCTTCCGGGAATTCGTTTGGCACCCAGCCTACGCTTGCCCAGTTTAAAGTAAACTCTACACCATTACATAAAAACAGCGTATAATCTATTGGCACTACAACTTCTGACCATCCAGCGCTTGGGAACGTTAATGATTGAATTATAACGCCATTTTGAATAACATTTATTGGTCCCGCTACACCGCCGGTTTGACCATCGCCGCTATGTAGTGTTATTGTATACTCACATAAATCTTCTAAACTACATCTTGTAACAACTTGTACTACTTCAGACCAATCGCCTTTAAGAGTCTCCGAACACACTGGGCGAACGTATACCTGATAAGCGGTAGCAGGGTTTAGACCTGTAATTGTAGCAGGGTTTGAAGTTACCGTTTGTATATTAGCCGGATTGATATTTTCAAGCGGATTTACGGTGCCAAATGGTACCACCAAAACTTCCCATTTAGTCTGCGCACTATCACTGTTCCATTTAATTTCAAAATTAGTATCAGAAATATTAAATGTTTCTATATTAATAGGTGTCGGACATGCAGGTCTATCCTCAATTATCACGTTATCTATAAACATAGTTTGACGCATGTAAGATTGCCCTGTAACTTTATCTGGAATCTGGAAGCCTATGTTTATATTTCCTGTAACACCAGCCGGCAGGTTTATAATCATTTCCTTATAAACCTGGTTATTTATAATGCGATTTAAACCAGTATCAAACAATAAAGTTGTAAAGCTGGATATAGCTGGTCCTGTTGTAGATAACCAAACTTTTAAATCTTCTTCATAACCATCATATTCTGATGCTTTGTAGTAGTAACGTAACCTTTGGTTATCTTTAACCGTAATGGTTGGAGATATTAACCAATGCTGGTTAGGTACAGGATAGTATGTATATATCGCTGCAGTATAATTACCCGCGTATGGGTTTAAAGCATTATTAAGTACCCATGCATTAGGGCTCCAGCAGTTTATAGACTGTGAATTTGACTCGAAAGTTTCGATAAACGGTGTTGTAAATACTTGTGTACATGGCGTAGTGAACTGTAAAGGTGCCGACCACTGACTTACATTGTTTTCTCCACAAATTGCCCTTACAAAAAAGTTATACGTTGTTCCTGGCTGTAAACCTGTAGCAGTGTAGCTAGGAGTATTAACAATAGTACCATTTGTTGGAACCAATACATCCGATGTAGCTACAACAACTTCCCATTGTGTTTCGTCAACGCCTGGTGCCCATGTAAATGAATTATCTGTAGCGTTACGCGCTATACTTGTTGGAGCAACACAAGATGCTGCCGCCTGTATAGAAAAATCATCTATTTGTACTGAGAAATTTTGTGCCGGTACAAACTGAGGCGGTATTCTAAAGGCGATATATATTGTACCGGTTCCTTTAAAGTTTTTAATTACATTTTGATATGCTGTGTTTGCACCATAGTTTTGATATCCAATTAATGGTGTAAAGCTTGATGGGTTTTTATCTGTGTAAGAAATTAAAACTTCAAAGCCATAGGTGTTAGTTCCACCGCCCGTTTTCTTATGCTTAAATTTCAGTTCATGCGATCCTGCTGCAGCGTCTAAAGCAATTGCAGGAGAAATTAACCACTCGTCGTTACCTGTTGTTCTAACATTTGTGCTAGCAGCTGTTGCCGTAAAGTTCCAGGTATGGGTATCTGCGTTTTGATTTAAAATTTCCCAGCAAAAACGTTTTGTTGCAGGATAGTTAATTTCTGTTTGCGTAGTATTAAACGTTTCGAAATACGGCTCTTGTTGTGCACCACAAAGTGTAGTGAATGATACAGGGCCTATCCAGTCGCTCTTAGCAGTAGCCGAACATGATGTTCTTACATAATACTCATAATGCGTTGCCGGTTTTAAATTTGGGGCTAGATAATTATTAGTATCTACCAATGTGCCCGGAGTAGTCATTAACGGAGCTGCTGAGTTTATAGGTAGAATTAAAACATCCCATTGGCTATCTGTAGATGCCGCTGGAGTCCATTTAAGTTCCGCAGTAGTTTCAGTTATAGTGCCCACTTGCGGGGCAGATGGAGCATCACAATTTTCATAGATATAAACATCGCTGATGTTTAATCGATTAGCGTTTTGCGTCTGTCCGGCATCCGGTTCTACAATCCAGGCAATGTTTACGTTGCCGGTTATAGATGCAGGAATATCATAAGTTATTTCTTGCCAGTCTGTATTAGTTATTGCGGTTGTAGGTCTTATAACATAAGTAAAGTTTTCTACCCCAATGCCTGTTGTAGAAAGCTTGATGCTATAACTGCTTGAGTTCGTTTCATCCCAACCAGTTATTTGATGTTTGTAACGTAACTTTTTAAATGACCCACCTGCAGGAAAATTAACCTGCGGACTAATCAGATAATCGTTATTATTATTATGATTTGTTTGTGTTGATAGGGTTGCGTAACCCAAAACAACCTCAAATCCGCCAAGGTAATCCCAGGTTTCGTCATCACTATTTACATCTAACACACTCCAGCATGGCTCAGCCTCGCCCATAGCGGCAGCTGCAAATCCTGTTACATAAGGTAGTGGAAATGTTTCGCATTGCGTTGTGAAGGCATAAGGTATTCCCCACCCTCCCGGAGTCCCATTACATAAAGAACGTACATACAAATTATATTTTGTACCCGCCGCTAAGCCGGTAACAGCATTGTTATTATTTGTAGTTGTAGCTGTTGCTACTGTTCCGGTTGTAGGCGCAGGTGCATTTGCGGGCAATACTACATACTCCCATGCGCTCGCTAAATTAGCGGCGTTGTTCCATGAAAAAGATGCGCCGGTTTGCGTTAAATTTTTGTAAGTATAAACATCCGGTGAAGGACATGTAGAAAAATTAAGTTCAAAATTGAAACATATACTTGTACCAGCACCGTAAAAAGAAGATACTACAATAGTGTAAGTGTGACCTGCAACTACATTTAAATTAGAAATGTACTTTGGCACATCGGTCTCGGTTGTAGCTAAGCCCGCAAGGCAGGTAACTCCTACATCACCACAGTTATCGTAAACTAGCACGCTTGAATCGGCATTGCCAAAACAGCCTGATCCCTGCGAGAAAGGAAGGGTAAATTGTTTAATGTTTATAACACCACTTTGAGTTGGGGTGTACGAAAAGAACGCCTTATCTCCATTTAAATAATTGTTGTTTTGTGATAAACAACTTCCGTGGGTAGTATAGGTTAATGAAGGATTTTGAAATAAATCGAGATTGGAAGTGTATACATACGGCGTATTTGTAGCCGGTATTACAATTGGTACTGCACACGATGTACCTACTATTAAAGTTTTAAAAGTGAATGGACCAGACCATGTGCTGGTTAAATTAGTTCCGCAGACAGATCTTACATAAAAATCGTAAGATGTATCAGCCATTAGGCCAGTTGCATTGTAAGAGTTTGTTGCAATTGTAGTGCCGGTAGTTGCTGGAGCGGTTCCTGCAGGTACCACCTGAACCTCAAAATTTGAAGTTGAGGGTTGCAACCAATTAAGTGTAGCCGAATTGGTTGTTATTGCGTTTGCCATGAAACTACCACCAAGTATTGGGCTACATGCTGGCGCAGTTTGTACCCTCACATTGTCAATAAACCAGGTATCGGCAAGGGGGTAATCTTCAATTTGGTTAGTCACAAGTACAAATGCAATATATATATTTATTCCTGGTGCGATACCGGGAGGTATGGCTACAACCTTTTCGACATAACCTACCGGTGTGTTAGGGTTAAGCTCTGTTTCCGTCCAAGATTTTAGAGTGGTCGTAAAACCGCTAACATCCGGCTGGCTGGCTGTAGATAGCCTTATTTGATAATTATTACCATTATCTTCATCATACGACTGTTTTGTAAAAAAGCGTATCTCGCCGTTAGCCGGTACGGTAATAAGCGGTGTAATTAAAAAATACTGAGCACTGTTGCCCGCCCCAATATCATCGAATGAAGGATCGATAAACGCAGCCGAGGTACTTTGATAACCGTCTGTATCAGTAGTCCATTGAGCTGTACCATTTACATTTGCTTTAGCCCATGTAGCAGGTATTCCATTCTGGAAAGTTTGGGTGGCCAACTGTCCGTATCCTGTTAAAGAAATAAACGAAAAAAGCATAAGCAACAATGCATGTTTCGTAATAGCTAAAGGCTTAAAAAGATGACGTTTTTCTGACTGTTTGTTCAGATGATCCGTCAATAATAACCTGGAAGTTATTAGTAATTTTTGGCTCATAGTAATTAATTTTCGGTTAATAGAAACACAGTTTTGTGTTTTAACAAATATTAACAAAAATATAATACTATACTAATATATACATTGCTTAATTCGGTAATTTTGAAAGCATAACGAACATATTAAAACACTTGTAAACAAGCGTTTATAATTTAACCTAGTTATTTATTGAATATTTTTCTGTTTAACTCGCATCATTTCTTCAACATTACTCTTAAGTTGATTTAATGATTTAATAGAGCGAATTTGGAATTTAACTAAAAAGATTATGATCATAATAGCCAGTGTTGCAACAATAAAAATTATCCAACCATACCGCATTTTTTCATCATGAATTTTTTTATTCTGAAGAGCGTTTATTTCTTCTATAGAGTCGCTAATTGATGTTCGTTCAGACTCCTTTATGTCTAACTGAATCTGTACATATTTTTTTTGATAAAGCTGATATTTATCCCACTCGTTAATTGCAAGGTAGTTATTAGAAAGGCCTTTGTAAATTTCTCTATTAAGTATCAAATCACCCACGTTTTTAGAAATTTCTAAAGCAGATTCCAGGATACTGATAGATCCCCTATAATCTCCTTCGAGTGTATACACTTCTGCCAGTCCCTTTTGAGCAAAGGCTTTTAAGCTCTTCGCTTTAGCTTTATTAGCATACATTAAAGCCTCATTAAAACTTTCTTTTGCCTTGCCATAATTATTAAGCAACGTGTAGCAATTGCCCATATTGTAAGTAGCAATACTTAAAATGGGCTGGGTATCCATAGATTTTACCTGTTTGCATACCGCGATACCCTGCCTAAAGTAACTTATAGCAATATCGCAGTTAAGTTGCTCTTTAAATATAAAGCCGCGTACAATTAAATTTGTCGCCAGTGGCATTTGAGTAGAATCATGTACAGGGATGGCAACAATTAATTTTTCTGCTTCATCGAGGTACCGAATTGCCTTATCGTAAACTTTAAGCTGTTGGTACTTTATAGCAGTTTTGTTGAGTATACTTATTTTCATACCCACATTATTGCTTTGTTTTGAAAGCTCGTTAGCCATCAAAAAACACTTTAATGCCTTTTGATAATCCCTCTTGGATGAGTAGGCATCAGATACCATTATCATTGCTTTAACCCTTGTTTCTAACGTATTTTTATCGTCATCATAAATTGCCAACCCAGATGAAATAGCTTTATCGGGGTTTTCGTAAATATTTGAAGAAGAAGACCTTATAATACTGTCTGCCCTAGTCTCCTTTTGGGCAACAGCAGGCAGTACGTTAAATATAATTAGCGTAAGTAATATATAAAAGTTATTAAATAATTTATAAATCATAACTACGTTTGTTTGTTGCCAACGTCTTTATTTAAAAGGTCGATAAAAGTAGTAGGCGCAATACCTGTAATGGATTTAAAAACGGTTGCAAAACTACTGTGCGACGAAAATCCACTCTCATCGGCAAGATAACTTATTTTATAGTTTAGATAACCAGGTTCGGTTTTCAACTTCTCTATAATGTAATTTATACGCAACTTATTTATATACGTATTAAAGTTATCCTGATAATGTTTATTTATAATTTCAGATAAATATTTCGAGTTTATATCCAGTTGGGCAGACAGAGTTGCCAACGACATGTCTTTACTTATAAACCGTGTTGATGCCTCAAATAGTTTCAACTTACTCAAAATTGCTTGTTCAGTTTCAGTAGGTATAACCATTTTTTTATTAGGTTCCTTTTTATCATCCTGCTTAGGCTGCAATGCATTTGTTATCTCTAAATAGCTAATAATTTCTTTTAAACGCTTTTGTCTAAATTTATTATAATAGAATAAGGCAATAGCGAATAAAATAAGCACAACAAAGATGCCTATTGCAATATATTGGCGGGTAATCAGTGCATTTTCACTATCAACTAATTTACGCTCCTGCTCTTGCCCAATATAATTGTAAATGGAGTTGATCGATTCGGTATCTTTTTCTTCTACAGCGTTTAAAACAGTTACGAACTTGCTGTTATATTTTTGTAATTCGACTTTATTATTAAGGGCCAAATAATTTGAAGCCAGCTTACTATAAATATCTTCTAATAAATAAATATTTTGCAGTTTTTCGGCGCTCTGTAACGACATCTTTAGCGTATCAACGGCGCGCAAATAATTTTTCTCCTGAAAATATAAGCCACTTACCTCATTTAAAATAGCAATGTAGAGTGCCTCGTCTTTAATTGTATGCTTATCGTATAGTTTTAAAGCCTCATGAGCATTTTTATAAGCTGCCCTGTAATTATCCAAGCCATTGTGAGCTTTACTTTTATAAAGTGCAACTTCATACAAATAGCCATTGGCTCCGGTTGTAGTAATGCTATCGAGTATTTGTAGCGCCTTATCAAATTTTTGCTGCTGCAAAGCTACCTTTGCCTTACAAACAGCTAATTTTAAAAGTGCTGAATCCCTGAATTTTTTGCTGTTAGATTTAGTTATAAAACTTTCGGCGTCTGAAATGTAGTTTTCAAATTGTATATATAAATGTAATGCTCCACAAATGTCAGCCTTAGATAATAAGATTTCAAACTTTAAGGTATCTCTAACCTTACCTAAATTTTTATTTGCTTCAAAAATGTAAATGATCGACTTATTAATATCACCTTTTGTGGTATAACTTTTAGATAGTAAAAGATTAATCCTTGTAAGTTGCTCAATACTATTAGCTTTTTTGAGCAAATGATTTGCAACTTTAATCGATTCATCCGGATTAGAGACCGCTAATTCGTATGCCTTTTGAATTAAAGCCGAATCATCATGGGTTTCCTGAGCTAACATCTGCGCGCTGAAAATTAGGATAAGAATTATCCTTAGGACAAGTTTACATTTAAAAGTTCTGTTCTCTATAGAGGCCATGATATCTGCGATTAATATACTGCACGTACATTAAAACACAAATATAACTTTTATACCTATTATAATATTAACAGAGATAATAATAATAAATTAGGCAACCCTCTATATAAATATCATAATTGAACCGTTTCAATTCATGTGCTTTACTACATCGATTAAGTATTTTTAAGCTCCTTTTACCACATTGTGATTACTAACATTTATTTAACACGTAACTAATTAGCCAAATTATACATAACGTACACATTTCCAATATTTTAACTTTTAAAATGTTAATGTTTACAGGATAAGTTAAATTAAATTTATTAGGAATTTTATAACATCATCTTTACAGCAGTTGCAACAATTATGTTGCAGAAAAAAATACAAAAATGAAATCAAAATTACTGGTTACTGCTACAGCTATTATGCTCCTGTCATTTCCTTTTATAGGATCTTCGCAGGCACCTGTTCTGGGTACAGCGGCAAATTTCGCATTATTCACTTCTAATGGGGCAGTTAGCAACAATGGGTTATCCCAAATTACAGGTAATGTAGGTACAAACAACGGATCGAGCACTGCCTTTGGCAATGTAAACGGAGTAATGCACGATAGTGATGGTGCAAGTTTAACAGCGGCCGGAAATTTACTGCTTGCTTACAATGAGCTGGATGCTACTATACCAACCAAATTTCCTGCTGCACTATTGGGCGGAGGCCAAACGCTTACAGCGGGTGTATATTCTATACCTCAAAGCGCTACGTTAGATGGCACACTTACATTAGATGCGGAAAATAACGCTAACGCAGTTTTCGTTATTCAGGTTGAAGGAGCATTTTCGAGCAGTGCTAATGCTAAAGTTGTTTTAGCAAATAATGCACAAGCTTGTAATGTGTATTGGAAGATTGAGGGTTTAGTAAGCTTAGGATCGCTAACCGAAATGAAAGGTACAATTGTGGCTAACAATGCAGCGATTGTATTAAGCGCAGGTGTAGTTTTAGAAGGTAGGGCATTATCAACTACCGGTGCAATTACTGTAGATGGTGTTAAGGTTTCTACTCCCGTAGGTTGTGGAAGTCCAATACTGAACGGACCTATGGCCCCGGCGTTAGCATCTGTAGAGTGTTACACTATATTTTCTGGAAATGGTGAAGTAACTAATTCAGGAGTGTCAAATGTAACAGGCGATGTTGGTACTAATGTAGGCCTTACAACTGGTTTTGACATTCTGAATGTAAAAGGTACTATCCATCCAAAACCGGATACATCAACTGCGCAGTGTGCTTCTGATTTAGGTGTTGTATATTCATACCTTAACCTATTACCTACAGATATTGAGTTGTTAAAGCCTGCTGAATTTGGTAATAACCTGGTACTTACACCACACACATATTTACTTAATGCTGCTACAGTATTAACGGGTACATTAACTCTTGATGCGCAGGATGTTACTAATGCAGTCTTTGTAATTAAAATTAATGGTGCATTATCTACAGGTACCTATGCAAAAGTAGTACTGGTAAACGGAGCACAACTTAAAAATGTATTTTGGAAAATTGAAGGTGCGGTAGAAATCAACGACTATTCTGAAATTAAAGGTACAATTGTAGCTAATAACGGTGCAATGAATTTAAATACAGGTGTTGTTATTGATGGAAGAGTTCTTACAACAAATGGTGGAGTAAGCACAAACGCAATAATAGCAAAAATGCCTCTTGGGTGTACGACTGCCGGCGTTGATAGTACTATTAAAAATGTAACTACTTTTTACCCTAACCCGTTCACTAATACAATTAATCTTGTAAATGCAAACGGGAATAAAAGTGAACTACGTATAACGAATTTACTTGGCGAGGTGGTTTTAGTACGTACAATTACAGGTACTAACACAACATTAAATGTAAACTTTGCCTCTGGTATGTATTTATATAAACTTACAGATGAAACCGGAACTGTTCAAACAGGTAAATTACTTTGTAAGTAATAACTAAACAATTTAATATTAGCCCCTTCTGACGAAGTCAGTAGGGGCTTTTTTATACACCTATTTTTTATTATTGAAAATACTAATACTCCATAAATTGCTTATCAGGATAGCACCATAGCCAGCGTTCTCCGGGCTGTGCTGACGCGATAACCGGATGGCCGGTAGCCGCGTTATGTTTGCTCATGTGCCGGTGGGGAGAATCATCACAGCATAAGTTAACACCGCAGGTTTGGCAGGTGCGCAAATGTACCTAGGTACTGTTTGTTTTTATGCACTCTTCGCATACGCCGCCATTGCCAATGGTAACTTTAGTAATCGTAGTAAGATGATTGCAAAATTGACTGTTTTCCATTTCTTATATTTTTTGATTTTTATAACTCCGCCAGGTATTTATGTACCATAGTTACTGCCATAGCACCCTCCCCTACAGCTGATGCTACCCGCTTAACCGAATTTAACCTAACATCGCCCGCAGCAAAAGATCCCGGCATACTGGTTTCTAAATGATACGGTTGGCGTTGCAACGGCCAGCATTCCGGGAAACCCGTTTGACCTATTAGGTCGCTGCCCGTAACCAGGTAACCATACTTATCGCGAATGATGGATGTTTCCGCAGCCCACTCTGTATTAGGTTTACCACCTATGCAAATAAATAACTTACTGGTATCGTACCATGTATCATTTTCAGTAACCGAGTTATAAATACGAATGCGTTGTAAAATTGTATCTCCTTCCAGTTCTTTAACTTCAGAATTATAAAGTATAACCACATTAGGAATTTGAGTAATGCGCTTCACCAAATAATCAGAGAGTGTTTCGGCAAGGTTTCCTCTACGGATAACCATATATACCTTTTTTGCAAACCCTGAAAAATAGGATACCGCCTGCCCTGCAGAATTACCCCCACCAATAATAAACACATCTTTACCGTGGCAAAAGCAGGCTTCGCCCATACCCGCGCCGTAGTAAACACCTTTATTTAAATACAGTTTTTCGTTAGTTAAACCCAGTTCGGCATAATCTACTCCTGTGGCACAAATATTAGCTCTAGCAACCATTTTATCGCCATTGGCAAGATCTACATGAATGCGGTTATCGTAAAAACTACCTTTAATTCCTTCGCCTAAAAGTAATATCTCAACACCAAATTTTAATGCCTGCTGTCGTGCCCTTTCGGCCAACTCAGCGCCGGATATACCTCTTGGGAAGCCCATATAATTTTCAATAAGCGAACTTGTGCCCGCCTGCCCACCAATGGCTTCTTTTTCTATAAGTATCGTTTTAAGCCCTTCAGATGCCGCATATACTGCGGCACTTAAACCTGCAGGACCCGCGCCGTAAATGGATAGGTCATATTCTGCCTGGGTGGGTTTTTTTATCCAACCCAAATGTCTTGCAATTTGCTCAATAGTTGGATTAATAACCAAATCGCCATCAGGGAATTGTATAGCCGCTGCTGTAGTAACAGAATATGGTGAAGCACTGTTACTGCCTGTGATGGTATTCGTTTCATTAAGTTCTATCCACTCAAAATCAACCACGCTACGCCTTAAAAATTCGCGAATGGGGTACACCGTTGCCGAATCGGCCCTGCCGTAAAGTTTAAGTCTTTCCATACCTTAAAGATATTAAATTACAGAAGGTGGGAATATTAAATTATCGATGGTCTTTGTAAACATTTCCTTTCCAGATGTTTTGTAACGTTTGCCACTGCTCGGTCGATAATGCTGTAGCATTCGCCGAAGCTAAAGCATCTTCTAATTGGTTTATAGTACGCATACCAACCACCGCTGTAGTAATCGCAGGATTATCTACAACATAACGTGTAGCAGTTTCAGCCTGAGTTTTACCTTCAGGTAAATTCACTTTCAATTCTTTCAAAATTGTTGTAACTTCATCTTTAGTCAAATCAAGATAGTCTTTAGCAGGTTTATCAACTAATAAACCCGAAGCAATAGTGCCTCGCGCCAATACACCTATTTCATTATCTAATAATATTTTCAGTGTTGCCTCTTCCGGCCTGCGGTCGAGCAGACTGTACTGCGTCATCACTGCCGAAATGTTAGAACGGCTAACATACTCGCGAATTACATTGGGCCTGATAGACGACAACCCATAGCTGCGTATCTTTCCATTATCAACTAAACGTTCAAAAGCTTCAATAACTTCGTCTATAGGGTCTTCAATTGTGCCCCCATGCAGTAGGTACAAATCAAGATAATCGGTTTGCAGGCGTTTCAGGCTTTCGTCAATTGCCTTCAAAATATATTCTTTGCGCGGATACCAGTCCCAACCGGAACCGTCAGGCCGCATTTTATTTCCAACTTTAGATGATATCAGTACATCCTTCCTCTTTCCTTTGAGCGCTTTGCCCAGTAGTTTTTCGTTATTGCCATTTTCGTATAGGTCGGCCGTATCAAAAAGGTTGATATCGCCTTCAATAGCTTTGCTTATAATAGTATCGTTATCTGTAGCACTGGCTTTTAAAGACATACAGCCAAAGCTGACTTCGCTTAATTTAAGTCCGGACTTTTTAAGTGTGTTGTAGTTCATATTACAAAGTATAATTACAAATATAGCTAATGTAAGCCAGACACTAAAGATGGAAAATTTCACTAGAAACCTTTAATCGTAACTGCAAATTACAGATACAATTTAAAAAATAATTATCTTTGATGTAAGCAATAGTACCATGGCAAAAAAGAATAGAAAAAGTGAAGAATTTTGGAATGTAGTTACCCACGGCGTAGGGGCATTACTATCTGTTATAGCAGTTACTATGCTAATATATTATTCAGTTTTTCACGGTACGGCTATGCATATTGTGGCATCTGCAGTGTTTGGGACTACATTGGTTATGTTATATTCGGCATCAACAGTATACCACGCCGCCTGGAAATTAAAGTGGAAGCGTATTATGCAAAAGATAGATCACCTTTGTATTTATCTGCTTATTGCGGGCTCCTATACCCCAATTGCGTTACTGGGGCTTAAAGGTGCCTGGGGGTGGACGATATTTGGATTAATATGGGCTTTTGCACTTGTGGGATTTATATTTAAATTCTCCCCACTAAAAAAGAACGAAAAACTATCTCTTTCTCTGTATGCCATAATGGGATGGCTTATTATTATAGCTATAAAACCCCTTATAGAAAATATGGCTTCGGGTGCGTTATATTTTTTACTGGGAGGCGGATTATGTTATACTTTTGGAATATACTTTTATGCTAAAGATAGAATGCCGTACGCCCATACAATATGGCACATGTTTGTATTAGGCGGTAGTACATTGCATTTTCTAGGAGTGTTTTTATACCTTATCCCGTAAGCCAAAACGATTAGTTGTGGGTGAATATCATTCTATCTCCGTCAACATCATCACTTTTTACTACGTGTAGTTTTTTATCTTTAATATAAATTATTTGCTCATCAGCGGTGCCGTCTTCATAGGCAATAGATAGCTTATAAACATCAACATGCTTTTCAATTTTATAAATACCTTTTCGGTTGACGTCCGCTAGTACAAACGAGATGCTGTCTTCCTCCACTAAAATATGGCTTTGCGCAAGTTTCTGTAATACCTGCAGTTTTTTTGCTTCTATATTTGCTTTTTGCTGTGCAGACATTTTATCTTCACGATCTTTACTAAACATTATAGTCGATTTTGCCAAATTTATTCGTGTACCTTCTATAGCCATTTCACTAAGCTTCCAGTATCCTTGAAAATCTTTTTTAAATTGTGTCTGTGAGAACGCCGCTGTTGATATAATCAATAATAAGGCAATATAAAATAATTGTTTCATAATGGTTTTGTATTGTTGGTTACAATAAAGTTATAATTAGTTGTGCTAAATAAAATGTTAACGGTTTACGAATTTCTTTTTATAAGTAAAATCTTAAATTAATCTTAACCCATCTACCACTTTTAAAAGTAACATATAAATTAGCAAAACCCAAACTTACAACAGAATAGGATATGCTGCTACAAATGGACTTAAATTCGGTAACCACAATACTAACTAATAAACTAGTAAAATGGGGTCATGACCTTATACGCCTGTTACCTAATATAGTTATTGGTGCGGTAATATTGGTATTAGGTATTTATATAGCAAAGTTTGTACGCAAAATTGCGTTGAAGCTTATTGCCAAAGTATCACACAATGCCACGTTAAACAACCTATTTAGCTCTATAATATATATTGTATTTATAGGCATTACGCTGTTTACAGTGTTAAGCATCCTTAATTTAGATAAAGCAGTTACTTCTATACTTGCAGGCGCAGGTATATTAGGTTTAGCCCTGGCATTTGCGTTTCAGGATATTGCAGCAAACTTTATGTCGGGTATCTTTATATCGTTCAGAAAGCCAATTAAGGTAGGCGATATTGTACTAATAAAAGGCTTTATGGGAAAAGTAGCCGAGGTTAACCTTCGCGATACCGTAATTGCGACCTTTACCGGGCCTATTGTAATTATCCCTAATAAAGATGTTTTTCAAAACCCTATAGAAAACTTTTCCCAGTCAAATAAACGTCGTTTTGATTTAGAGATAGGAGTTTCTTACGGAGATGATTTAGAAAAGGTACGCCAGGTAACGCTGGATGCAGTTAAGGATATCGAAGATATTTCTAAGACCCAGCCTACTACATTATTTTATACTTCATTTGGTGATAGTTCAGTCAACCTTGCTATACGTATGTGGATCGACTCTGCCGAGCTTAAAATTTACAAAAAAGTGGGTAGCGATGCGATTATGAAAATCAAAAAAGCCTACGACGATAATGATATTATGATTCCATACCCAATACGCACCCTTGATTTTGGAATGAAAGGCGGTAAAACATTAAATGACATGAAAGTAAATCTTGCCAATACTATTCAAGATGAAGAAGACGGTGAAAGTAGTTTTCAGGCGCATTCGTAATATTATGAAAGTTATCTGGTAAGCAGCCGTTTCCTTTTTATATTGATAATTGGCAGAATAATTACACTGCATAAGGCCAAGTTAATTACGTATACTAAGCTGCAGGTTAAAGCACCGGAAAAATCATTGTCGGAAATAGCTATAGCTATAAATGGTATATAGTAAACTCCCAGCATTATCAGTATTGCAACTGCAATAGTCAGCAATGGCAGCGTAATAAATTGCTTTTTTAAAAATGCCATTAAAAACACGCTACCTGTAGGTAGCGATACCATAGCTACGCCAATTAATAACGATTCCTGTTGTTCATTTAAGTACTGTAAGCTAAAACCTAATAACATTAGTAAAGCAAATGCCACTGTATAAAAAACCGCAAGATACCTCCACGGATTATACTCAGGGAGTTTTATTATAAAATCGTCTTCGTTTAGCAGGTCTTCCATTATACTATTTATTAAACAAATATAATAATAACGTGAGATTCTGAATATCGATTGCTTAACTCTTTACCTAGTCTCCCATACTTATAAGGTTCCATATTCCCAAAAAAAACACTATTTTAGCATAACCATAATAAACAAAAATGATATCTGATATTCAATTTCAAAACGAACTCGATATAATAATTGCCAATGCTATTCGCGAAGATGTAGGCGATGGCGACCATAGTTCGCTTGCCTGCATACCAGCCACGGCTACCGGCCGTGCCAAGCTACTTGTTAAAGATAATGGCCTGCTTGCCGGGGTTGATTTTGCCCAACAGGTTTTTAAATATGTAGATCCTAACCTGCAAATAGAAGTTTTTATAGAAGACGGCACAACCGTAAAATATGGCGATGTTGCTTTTCATGTTTCGGGGAGTTCGCAAAGTATTTTAAAAGCTGAACGACTAGTACTTAACGCCATGCAGCGTATGAGTGCCATTGCTACCAAAACCGCTAAATATGTAAGCATACTTGCCGGCACCGGCACTGGAATATTAGATACCCGTAAAACCACACCTGGTATTCGCGCCCTCGAAAAATGGGCCGTGAAAATAGGCGGCGGCGAAAACCACCGCTTTGCGCTATATGATATGGTGATGCTTAAAGACAACCATATCGATTTTGCCGGGGGCATTACCCCTGCTATTACTAAAACACACCAATATTTGAAATCCAGTAACCTCGACCTTAAAATTATTGTTGAAGCGCGCGATATTGCAGAGGTTACCGAAATTATTGCCAACCCGGGCATTCATAGAATATTATTAGATAATTTTGATTACGACCAAACGCGCGAGGCGGTTGCCCTTATAGGCAATTATTGCCAAACAGAATCAAGTGGTGGAATTAACGAAGATACTATGCGCCAGTATGCCGAATGTGGTGTAAACTATATTTCGAGCGGGGCACTAACCCATTCCGTTTACAATATGGATTTGAGCCTAAAAGCATTTTAATGTCGGCAGCACTGGAACATAAGCTCGAAAAAATACCGGTACTAAAATACCTGGTACGCTTTGGCAAAAGTGTTAAGCTCCCCTATTCTGAAGGGCTTACGCTATACCACCTCGCCGAGCTTTATATTACCGGTATTTTAAAAAGCGATATATCGTATCGTGCAGGGGCTATTGCCTTCAGTTTTTTTATGTCGCTGTTTCCGTTTGCGCTGTTCATTCTAAACCTTATACCCTATATCCCTTTGGAGGGTTTCCAGGAGGATTTTATGCAGTTCGTGGCCGATAACGTTCCGCCTAATACCTACGATGCCATATCGGGCATACTATCGGATATTTTACTTAATAGCCACGAAAACTTGTTAAGTACGGGTATCTTATTATCGGTGCTATTAATGAGCAATGGCTTAAATGCTATACTAAGTGGTTTTCAAAACAGTATGCACATTACCATTAAGCGTACCTATTTTAGGCAATATGCAGTAGCAATCGGCCTTTCACTCGTACTTACAGTGGTACTTATAGTAACGGTGTCATCTATCATTATTTTCGAGGTATTTATACAGGGGTTAACTAAATATGGCTACCTAAGCAATGACGTCTATTTACTGCAATGGGGCCGCTACCTGTTTCTTATTTTTATGATACTTACCACAACATCGGTGCTATTCAAATTTGCAGCAAAAGAGACACGCCAAGCTGCTTTTTTTAGTTATGGGTCGGTATTTAGCACCCTGCTTTTTGGCTTAACTTCATTTGGTTTTAGTATTTACGTGGTAAGGTTTAGTAAGTATAATGAGCTGTACGGATCTATTGGCACGTTACTTGTATTAATGCTGTATATATGGATTAACTGCTTTATTTTATTATTAGGATTCGAATTAAATGCGTTAATTCATAAATTAAAAAGAAAAAATTTATATATTTAGCATTAATAAACAACAAAAATTATGAAGAAAGCACTCCTTACAATTCTGTTTGTTGCCGTTGCAGGCATATTTTCTACTCAGGCTCAGGTTACTGGAAAGTGGAAAACTGTTGATGATGAAACAGGCGAAGCAAAGTCGGTAGTTGAAGTGTACGAGCAAAATGGAAAAATTTACGGCAGGGTTGTAGAAATACTTAATCCGGCCAAAAAAGATAAAAAATGTCAGGACTGTAAAGGTGCTGATAAGGATAAACCAATTCTTGGACTTGTAATATTGAAAGGCCTTAAAAAAGATGGCAACGAATATACTGATGGAGATATACTAGACCCGAATAAAGGTAAAACTTACAGCTGCACTGTTAAGCTTGAAGGTAAAGATAAACTTAAAGTGAGGGGTTATATGGGCATCTCGCTTATAGGGCGAACTCAAACCTGGAGCAGGGTTAGGTAATTACTTCTGATACTACCCTTAGTTGAAAAATTATAAGAGGATTTCATTTATTTGAGATCCTTTTTTTTGTTATATAAAAATTAAAAGACTACAAAATAATCACAACTTTAAGACGATTTAGACTTACTAATTAAATCATAATATTAGCTAATAGAGTTTTTATTTTAAACTAAAATAAGTGGATTATCTTAACCAACATTGCAGCAAATAAAAGGCTATAGACGTAATCATATACTTATATAATTGCGCAAAAATCCTTATAACATTGTGTTATAAGATACAAAAAATAGAAATTTATATCGTATCTTCGGTGTGCGGAATTAATATTTGCTTAACAAATTCCTATAACGCTAGAGATGAGTTATATAAAACCTGTTACCATATTACCAAAAAACGATTACGAACGGCTTGAGAAGCTAAAGGATTACCAAATTCTGGATACGCATTCTGAAGATACTTTCGATAAAATCGCTCTTATGGCTGCTCAGATATTTGGCACCCAAAGCGCGTTTATTGGTTTTGTAGATACTAATAGAGTTTTTTTTAAGTCAAATTTAAGTTCATTACCTGTAAACGAGCTGGAACGTGAGGATAGCCTCGCTTCGGTCGCTATTATGCAGGATACTGTAACTATTTTTCCTGATACCCACTTACACCCCGATTTAATAAACAGCAAGTATATCGATTCGAGGGAAGGCGGTATTCGCTTTTATGCGGGCGCTCCGCTAAAATCGCCCGAAGGTTTTAATATGGGTGCTATTTGTGTTGTAGATTCTGAACCTCGTGAAGGAGCTACAGAGCAACAATTGGAGATGCTTAAAACGCTTGCCAGTATTATTATTGACAAATTGGAAAACAGGTTGCGCTACCGTAAATCGATCGAGTCGCAAATTAACCTGATGAATATCGTCTTGCATGAGATTAAAAATCCGTTAGCATCAATAAAACTGGCTAATGAGATAATGTCTAAAAGCCCGCAGAGCGTAGAACGAATGACGGAGAACATTAAGTCATCTGTAATTCGTATACAAGCCAAGTTAGCTGATTTACTTACGCAGTCAGAACTTGAGGAAAAAGACCTTATGTTATCTATTGAAGAGGTAGATTTAAGGGATATGTTTACAAGGCTTGTAAATAATTTTGAGTTATTGGCCGATCGTAAAAAGCAAACCATACAGCTTTATTGCGACGAAGCATTACCATTAATTGAAGCTGACCGTACCAAAATATCTGATGTGTTGCATAATCTTTTAAGCAACGCAATTAAATATTCATACCATGGCAGTACCATTAAGGTATCTGCGCGTGAAGCCGGTAATTATGTACACATAGAGGTTAAAGATGAAGGCCAGGGCCTTAACTTTAGCGATATGCAAAAGCTATTTACCAAGTTTGCTAAATTAAGCTCTAAGCCTACAGGTAAGGAGACTTCAAACGGACTGGGACTATCCATATCAAAATCTTTTGTAGAACTTCACAGAGGTAATATTTACGCTATGAGCCCAGGTAAAGATAAGGGCACTACCTTTATTGTATCTATCCCGTTTAAATATAAAAGAGAAGCCGAACAGGTTGAAGCTCAGGAAGCTTAATCAAAATGACTAAATTATCTGTAACGTACTACTACAGCCATTCTACTAACGAAATTCCAAGTCCGATGGTGGTTTGCCTGTGATTGTAATCAATCATCATCTCACCAAAACCATGTGTAACTTGTAAAAATCCTTTAAGGTTGCCTTTGATTTCGTGCGACCAGGTAGCTTCGGCAAGACCGCTAAAGTTATTATTGATTTCGAAGTTACTGCTTCCTGTAAATGAGAATATATTTTTACCCATTGTGTGTATTACGGTTATATCACCACGGCCTACCCTGTCTACAATATCCGGATTATCATCAGTATCATCAGGCATCCTGAACCAAGGCCTTAAGTAAACCTGCCAGTTATCTCTTTCAAAACCTGCCTGAATTATAACCCTGTTCCAGCTACGTGATAATGGTAAGCCGCGACCATTACTCTGGTGGTTAAAATTAATGCCAAGCATTCGGTTTTTAAAACCAAATAAATTAAAGTTTGTAGCAAAATTTAGTATTATTTCAGGCTCATAATTGGTCTCCCTAAAGGGCCGTGATAGTTTAGGATTATACACCTGCCATGCTGATTTTTGAGTGTAGGCACCCCAAAGGTCGCCATGCCCCCAAAAGATACCCTGTGCCACTTTAACTTTAAAGCTCAACTGAAATTTTGATTCGATACGGCTGTAGTCTACGTTTTCTGCCTGCTCGTAACCTTCGCCGGCATTGCCGCTGTAAGGCTTACCGTTTGGCGAGCTACTGTAGCGGATAGGTAATATATAAATGGGTTTGTAAGGGGTAATTACAAACGTTCCGGATGAGGTTACCGTATCCAGCTCCCAGCGCTGCGACATCGATCTTGGGCGGGATGTATTAAAGAGTGAACTTATTTGCGCATTTACAAAACTGCCGCTAAATAATAAAATGGCAATTAACGACTTAGAGAAATTATTAAGGTACATTAGGGTGTATTAAGGTTGGCAAAGATACTGACAGCCTTAATAAAAACAATATAGCCGTTTAGTTAAAACGGCTATAAATTTATAAACTATAAAATAATAATTTCTTTACACTAAGCACCGGTAAAAAGTTTAACAACAAAGTACATAATACCTGCTATTACCGCAGATACCGGTATGGTAAGAATCCATGCCCATAAAAGGCTAATGGTTACCCCCCAGCGTACCGCAGATACCCTTTTAGTAATACCTACACCTATAATTGCACCAGTAATGGTATGTGTTGTAGAAACTGGTATACCTAGATGTTCTGATGTGTAAAGCGTTATGGCACCAGCAGTTTCTGCAGCCACACCTTCTAACGATGTTACTTTAGTAATTTTAGTACCCATTGTCTGCACAATTTTCCAGCCACCGCTCATAGTACCAAGTCCTATCATCATAAAACTCGCAAGCGGTACCCATGCCCAGTGTTGCACAAAATATTTAAATGGGTCGCCAACTAAATAATTAGGATCCATATCTATATTGGTATGGTAAAATATTACCGCTGCACCAATTATACCCATTACCTTTTGAGCATCATTAGCACCATGCCCTAAACTGAAAAGTGCCGATGAAACCAGTTGTAATTTCCTGAACCATTTATCGGCCTTAGACGGGTTAACGTTTCGACAGATGTTCATAATAAGTATTGTAATAAAATAAGCTACAACCATACCTATAAATGGCGCGGCAAATATAAAAAGTATAATAGGAACTACCTTAGCGTAGTTTACAACCGTATTAATATCCGCACCAGGGATAGTGAAAGCATGAGCAACTGCTGCACCCATAAAGCCCCCAATAAGCGTATGCGATGATGACGACGGTATACCTAGCTTCCATGTTAAAAGGTTCCAGGTAATCGCAGCAATAAGTCCGGCAAGTATTACTTCAAGAGTAATAAAATCTTCGCTTATTGTTTTTGCGATTGTGTTACCAATTTTAAATTCTCCAACTACATACATTGATATAAAGTATGCCAGGAAATTAAAGAATGCTGCCCAGAGTACTGCCTGAAACGGCGTTAGTACTTTTGTAGCAACTATAGTAGCAATTGAGTTGGCAGCATCGTGAAAACCATTGATGAAGTCAAATATCAGTGCTAAAATAATAATGATCACTAAAAGAGTCATAATAATTGTTTAGAAGGTTGTGTTATGAATGCTTTACTGCGATAGACTCCAGCACATTCGCTACTCCTTTACATTTATCTGCTGCCGACTCAAGGGCAGACAATACCTCTTTATATTTAATTATGTTTTTAGCATCCGTTTCATTCTCAAAAATATCGGCTACAGCTTTATCAAATACGTTATCCGATTTGTTTTCAAGCTTGTTTATCCTTTTACATGCATCAGCAATGTTCTGCAAATTTTTCATATCCTTCAGGTCGGCAACAGCGCTTTCAATAAGCTGGCAGCTCTCAAGGGTAATCTCAGTCATTTTCCTGATTGATTTTGTAATCTTTTCAACCTGGTATAGCCTCATCCTGTTGGCAGCACCATAAAGGTAATCCGCTACGTTATCAATAGCCGATATTAACGCGTGAACATCTTCTCTATCAAACGGCGTTAAAAAGTTTTTGCTAAGTTCAAGATTGGTTTTATGAGCAATCTCCTCTATCAGGGCTTCCAGTTCTTCAATCTTTTTAAAATGCACTTCGCGTTCCGCCTTCGGTACATTTACAGCCTCATGAAGTGTTTGTGCAAGTAGTACAAGATTTTGGGTTGCCTGCTCAAATAAAGGGAAAAATTTCCTGTCTTTAGGTACAAGAAACTGAAAGATACTGTTTAAAGTCATTACATCAATTTTGTTGGCGCAAATGTAGGTTTGCAATGTTAAGAAATAGTTAACTAATTATAAACATGAGGTTATTAATCCCTAACATCAGCACCCCAACAAATTTATCATTCCGATATAAATTTACTGTAAATACAATCGTTTTCGTATTTTAGCAGTAGCAAAGTTACCAATAATTAAACATACACAAAATATCATGGATATTAACTTCAACAAAAATGAAGACCATAATAAGCTTTTATTATCTGATTTGAAACAAAAGCTCGTACAGGTAAAGCTTGGCGGTGGAGAAAAGCGCATTGCAAAATTACATGCGGAAGGCAAAATGACCGCCCGTGAACGTATTGAATATTTACTTGATAAAGATAACAAAAGTATCGAGATAGGTGCGTTTACAGGAGATGGTATGTATGCCGAACATGGTGGTTGTCCCAGTGGCGGTGTTGTAGTTAAAATAGGATATATTAAGGGCAAGCAGTGCATTGTTGTTGCTAATGATGCTACCGTTAAGGCCGGGGCCTGGTTTCCAATTACTGGTAAAAAAAACCTGCGCGCCCAGGAAATTGCCATGGAGAACCGCTTACCTATCATCTATTTAGTTGATAGTGCGGGGGTTTATCTGCCATTGCAGGATGAAATATTTCCTGATAAGGAACATTTTGGCCGCATTTTTCGTAACAACGCAATAATGAGCAGTATGGGCATAACCCAAATTGCCGCCGTTATGGGCAGCTGTGTTGCAGGCGGTGCTTACTTACCTATAATGAGCGATGAGGCTCTGATTGTTGATAAAACCGGAAGTATATTTTTAGCGGGAAGCTACTTGGTTAAAGCTGCCATTGGCGAAAGCATTGATAACGAAACCTTAGGCGGTGCGACTACTCACTGTGAAATATCTGGTGTGACAGATTATAAGGCGAAGGACGATAAAGATGCTTTAGACCGTATAAAAAGCATTGTAGATAAAATAGGCGATTACGATAAAGCGGGCTATAATCGCATTAAGGCTGAAAAACCTGCCCTGCCTCAGGAAGATATTTATGGCATAATACCTAAACTGCGCAATGAGCAGTATGACATGATGGAGATTGTAAAGCGCCTGGTTGATAATAGCGAATTTGACGAATACAAAGCAGGATACGGCCAAACTATAATTACAGGATACGCCCGCATAGACGGCTGGGCGGTAGGTATTGTGGCGAACCAACGTAAGGTGGTTAAAACTAAAAAAGGAGAAATGCAGTTTGGCGGTGTTATATATTCTGATAGTGCTGATAAGGCAACCCGCTTTATAGCCAACTGTAACCAAAAGAAAATTCCACTTGTATTTGTGCAAGATGTTACCGGCTTTATGGTAGGATCTAAATCAGAGCATGGTGGTATTATTAAAGATGGTGCCAAAATGGTAAATGCGGTAAGTAATTCTGTCGTTCCTAAATTTACTATTATAGTAGGCAACTCCTACGGTGCCGGTAATTATGCTATGTGCGGTAAAGCTTATGACCCTCGATTGATTGTCGCATGGCCAAGTGCTGAGCTTGCCGTAATGGGCGGAACTCAGGCGGCTAAAGTACTGGCGCAAATTGAGGCATCATCTCTTAAAGCCCGTGGCGAAGAAATTACTTCCGAAAAAGAAGCTGAATTATTTGACAAGATTAAAGCTAAATACGATGCCCAGACATCGCCATATTATGCTGCGGCCAGATTATGGACAGATGCTATTATCGACCCGCTAGATACACGAAAATGGATTTCTTTAGGGATAGAAGCGGCTAACCACTCCCCTATCGAAAAGAAATTTAATCTAGGAGTTATTAAGGTTTGATGCTCATCGGAAAACATAAAAACTCCGGCGATTGCCGGAGTTTTTTTTTATAAACTATATTTTAGATACACAATTTTAGCGTTTTTGCTTGAAAATTTCCCAGTTTATAAATACACCAACAACGCAAATAGCCATTAAGGTTATAAGCAGCGAAATATAAATAACATCATTAAGAGAATCGATATACGGTACTTTAATTATAAAAAAATATAGTGCCACAAAAAAAACTACAACCGATAATATAAACGAAAATATCTTCATGCTTACTTATTTAATAAGGAATTTACGCACGGCGGTTTTATATATAATTGCTAAATCACCCTACATTACTGCAAATATTACAGTTGCCTACATCATCCTCTCAATTCGAAGCAAAGATATTATTTTAAGTTATATTTAACAATCACTGGTTGCTTTATTTTTTAACTGCTGGCTGTCCCTGCTTTTTATATAACGGAATAAAGTAAGAAAGCGTATAGTTAAATCCGGCGCCGAAGCTGCCGTCATAGGTTCGGTTAAATCCAGGTATGTACAAGTTGTCAAAACCTTGAGGTTTTTTCTGGGTTACCAATACGTTTATATGAACGTTTAAGCCTAAAAATAAATTATTAATAATTTCGACTTTTGCACCACCTACAAACTCTATCCAATGTGCCGAAAGCCCACTGTATTTTCTGTCTGTCTGTACCGTCACCTGATCAAAATAGTTAGGTAAAGGGGTACTTGTAGGGGTAGCGCCATCAGTACCAATTGCAGAATTCTGATAAATCTTATACGAATTCAAATTTTGGTTGAAAGAAGAAAAGCCGTAGCGCATACCTACAAAAACCATGTTCTCTTCATTAAGCCAGTTATCATAGGCATTATAATCAAAACCTACTTTTATGTAACTGCCATTTGCAGTAAAATTTACCATATAATCATCTACAGTATACTTTATATTACCAGCTTCCGCCGCAGCGTAAAATCGCTTGCTTAAACGATAATCTGCTACAACCTCAATTCCTCTAAAGCCATCATCATAAACAGATCGGCTAAGGGTATTAAGGTCGGCCCCAATACGCAGGCCATACTTATCTACCCAGGTGGGTACTACGGCAGCAGTGGTATCGGCAGGTTGAAGTTGCTCTCCACCTGTTTGTTGTGCAGATATCGAAAACGATACAAGCAATAATATGCTAAAAAAATATTTTGACATTTGGCCTTTCTATGTTTTCAATATCAACACTGTCGCGCTCTACGCTATAACTATTAATCCAGTAAGTTTCATCAGTAGGTGTAGTACCGTTAGATAATGTTGGGTTTCTGTTACTTCCAACACTCTCATCTAATAAAAAAGTAGTTTTGTAACCACAAGCACGCGAAACATAGGTTTGTTGGGTGGTGTATCTAAATTCTAAAAAATCAGTATTAGTCCGCGTTACATTATTCGTTGTCGTCGATAAGATAAAACCCCATTTGGTAGATGTAGCATCAACTTTTAAGGGCACCCTTATACTCGATACACTTCCATCAATAGTAATAATTTTTGGATCGCCTTCAACAAAGTATTTAAAACCTGTAACTGTTTTAGGTGCCTCTGCATTATCCTTATTATAAAAATTTATCAGTAGGCTTGGCGTAGTAGGTGTATCGCTTGTACAAATATCATCTTTTTCGCAACTCCATAAATAGAGCGCGATAAACAATAAAAGCCCTACAGAGGCTATAAGTCTTTTCATAAGGCGGTGCCTGTTTAATTATCTTTTTTGTAAAAGTACAACATTTTCTACGTGGTGAGTTTGCGGAAACATATCTACCGGTCGAACACGTACAACCTGGTATGCCTCATCCATAAGGGCGAGATCTCGCGCTTGTGTAGCAGAGTTGCAACTTACGTATACCACTTTTTCAGGCGCTATGCGCAATATCTGCTCTACAACATCCTTATGCATGCCATCACGCGGTGGGTCGGTTATAATAACATCGGGGTGGCCATGGGTTTTAATAAAATCTTCATTAAACACTTCCTTCATGTCACCTACAAAAAACTCACAGTTAGTAATGTTATTGCGTATGGCATTTTCTTTCGCGTCGGCAATAGCTTCCGGAACAGATTCTACACCTATAACTTTTTTAGCCATGCGCGATACAAACTGTGCAATTGTACCGGTACCAGTGTACAAATCGTACACAAGCTCATTTCCTGTTAAGCCTGCAAAGTCGCGTGTTATTTTATATAACTCATAAGCTTGTGCCGAGTTGGTCTGATAAAAAGATTTAGCATTAATGCTGAATTTTAAACCTTCCATTTCCTCTAAAATATAATTACGCCCTTTGTAGAGTATGATTTTTTGATCATACAACGTATCGTTAGCCTTTTGGTTAATAACGTATTGCAATGATGTTATGCTTGGGAATGTATAGGCTAAATGATCCAGCAACAATTCGCGCTGCTCTTTATTATCATCAAAAAATTGTACCAGTACCATGATCTCTCCGGTAGAAGCGGTACGTATCATAAGCGTACGCAATAAACCTGAATGCTCGCGAGGGTTGAAAAACTCCATGCCGTGCTCGTTAGCAAAATCTCTAACAGTATTGCGTATTGCGTTACTCGGATCGCCCTGAAGGTGGCATTTTGTTATATCTAATATTTTATCCCACATACGGGGAATATGGAAGCCCAAAGCGTTACGATCTGTAAACGGGTGGCCGCTCTGCAATTCGTTGTCGGTCATCCATCGGGCGTTAGAAAATGAAAACTCCATTTTATTACGATAGAAAAACTTTTCGTCGCTGCCTTTTATCGGTTCAAATTCTGGCAATTCTATCTTCCCAATGCGCTTAAGGTGGTTGTATACCTCACGATTTTTATAATATAATTGCTTTTCGTACTGCATGTTTTGCCATTTACAGCCGCCGCATGCACCAAAATGCTGGCATGGTGGTATAACCCTGTCGGCACTATATTCATGAAAATGTACTGCTTTGCCCTCATAGTAGGCTTTGCGTTTTTTAAATGTTTGCACATCTACCACGTCGCCCGGCACTACATTAGGTATAAAAATAACCTTCCCATCCGGGGCTTTAGCTACAGATACGCCTTTTGCGCCTGCATCGAGCACCGCAACATTATTAAATACGATCTTGTCTGTTGTCTTTCTTCCCATGGCGCAAAAATAAACTATTGCTAATAAAATTTAAATAAATTTGCAATTAATCCTATAGCAAATTATCATGCCTGTATATTTAGCCCTTTTTCGCGGTATTAACGTAAGCGGTCACAACCTTATTAAAATGGAACCTCTTAAAAAATTGATGGAGGAAGAAGGCTATATAAATGTAGAAACCTATATACAGAGCGGCAATGTAGTTTTTGAACATCCCGAAACCAGTAAAGAAAAAATTGCAAAAGCCATAGAGATATTAATGTACCGCGAGTACGGACACAATGTGTTGATCTTTGTTTTAGATGAAGCCGATCTTACTAAAGCTATCAATGGCAACCCTTATACGGGTTGTGAACCCGAAGGCCAGGGTGCCAAAAAATACTTTGTAGCATTTTTAGCCAGTATACCAGCGAGCGATGGGCTTGATAAATTGAAGAAATACCACCGTGGCGACGATCTTTATAAAGTAAAAGAAAATGTGATGTATATGAAATTAGCTACAAGTGCGGCCGACTCTAAACTCACAAACGTTTTTATAGAAAATAAACTGAATATAAAGGCAACCATCCGTAACTGGAATACTACTTTAAAGATGCTCGAGATGATGCAAAATCGGGGTAAGTAAGCTTGTAATGTTTTGTTAAACAATTATAAATGTACATTTTAAGCGTTTACCTTGCTTAGTATAAATAATTACCTTAAAATATGAAAAGACATGCAATTGCAGTTTGGGAAGGATCTCTAAAAGAAGGCGAAGGTAAAATAACCACCCAAAGCACTGTACTTAACAACACACAATATTCTTACAGTACGCGTTTTGAAGACGGTATAGGTACTAACCCTGAAGAGCTTATCGCGGCCGCACATTCCGGCTGTTTTACAATGCAGCTAACCGCTTACATTAACGAAGCCGGATTTGAAGTAACGTCTATACAAACCAAATGCGATATCGATTTTCAGGATGGCAGTATCGTAGGCTCATTTTTATCTGTAGTTGCCAAGATAGATAAGATAGAAGATAAAGAGTTTCAGCAGCTTGTTACTAAAGCAGAGAAAAATTGCCCGTTGTCGCGACTTTTAAAAACTGAAATTACATCGAGCGCCACGCTTGTTAAGTAATTTACCTCATAATATTTAAGCCTCTTTTTAAGAGGCTTTTTTTATTGCGCCTTACCCTTAAAATTCTATATTTGAAGCGTAAAATTTCAACATGAACCGTTTCGACCGTATTACTGCTATGCTTATCCAATTGCAATCTAAAAAGGTAGTAAAAGCCCAGGATTTAGCATCACGGTTTGGTATTAGCCTCCGCACCGTATACCGTGATATTCGCTCGCTCGAAGAAGCGGGCGTGCCTATTTATGGCGAAGCAGGAATAGGATATTCGTTAGTAGATGGTTACAGGCTACCCCCCGTTATGTTTACGCCAGATGAGGCTGTGGCTTTTATAACTGCAGAAAAATTAATGGGTAAATTTAGCGATAGTGCTCTTCAAAATAATTTTTACACCGCAATGCTTAAGGTTAAAGCAGTGCTGCGAACAAATGAGAAAGAATTACTGGAAAATCTTGAAGATCAAATAATCGTTAAGGAAAATAATACTAACACCACCGCTCCCGGCAATACGCTGGATGCATTACTAAAAGCTATCGCCGAAAAAAAAGTTGTTGCCCTAACCTACCGTGCAGTAGGCAATCAACACGATAGTGACAGATTAGTAGAGCCCATAGGAGTTTTTCACGAAAACCAAAACTGGCACACCATAGGCTACTGCCACCTGCGTGAAGCTTACAGGCAATTTAGGATAGACCGGATAGTCTCGATAACCGTAACCAATACTGTTCAACATGAACGTGCCTCATTAAAAGAATACCAGCAACATCAGGAACAAATTAAAGCTACACATAAATTGCAGAGGGCTGTAATACGCATTGATAAAAGTGTAGCGATATACATGCAGACACAAAAGCATTTTTACGGATTTGTATCGGAAGTTATTACTGATGATTATATAGAGATGACTTTCTTATCATTATCTGTAGATGAGGGCCTGGCGCGATGGTTTATGATGTTTGCCGATTATGGCGAAATAATAGAACCGCAGATACTTAAAGACAACGTTAGTAATCTTTTTGAAAAATATTTACAAAAAATTACGGTTCCAAAAATCTTGCTGACATAGGGTTGTCATAACCTGTGGTTTTCTTTGCATAGTAAAACAATTTAAACCATATAATATGAATTTTATTAAACTGTTACAGCAGGAAATTAACGAAGAAGCCGCAACAACTCGCAAAATGCTTAGCCGCGTACCTGCCGAAAAATTTGACTGGCAACCGCATCCTAAAAGCATGACTCTAAAATATCTGGCATCGCACCTTGCCGAGCTAACTAACTGGGTTACCCTTGCCATCACCACCGATGAGCTTGATTTTGAAACTACCCCTTACATTTTGCCCGATATAAAAAGTACAGGCGAGCTTCTTGATTTTTTTGAAGCCTCATTGAATAACGCAAAAGAAACACTGGTTAATGCAGATGAAAACATTTTTACCGAAGAATGGATTTTACGTAACGGTGAACATATACTTAGCCGCCGCACACGATATGAAGTGATACGAATGGCCTATTGTCAAATAGTACACCACAGGGCGCAACTAGGTGTATATTTAAGGTTACTGAATATCCCAATCCCGGGAAGTTACGGACCAAGTGCCGATGAAGTGCCATTTCAATAAAAACTACATCTTAAAATAAATCCTCATTCTCAACAGAATGGGGATTTTTTTTTCATTTAATATAAAGTAGACATAAAATAATTTTATTTTTAGTATTTTGCATCGTAATGGATGATTTCTCTCCTAAAAGAAGGAATTACTTTTTTTACGGAAATTAAAATACTATCAATGTCAGTTTTACAAAAAACGAACGCTGAAAACGCAATTGCTCTCGAAAATAAATATGGTGCACACAACTATCACCCATTGCCGGTTGTTTTAAACCGTGGTGAGGGTGTTTACGTTTGGGATACAGATGACAAGAAATATTATGATTTTCTATCTGCGTACTCCGCTGTAAATCAAGGGCATTGTCATCCAAAAATTGTAAATGCGCTGGTAAGTCAGGCACAAACGCTTACACTTACATCAAGGGCTTTTTACAACGACCAATTGGGTAAATACGAGCAATTTGTAACCCAGTATTTCGGCTTTGATAAAGTATTGCCAATGAATACGGGCGCCGAAGCGGTAGAAACCGCAATTAAATTGTGCCGTAAGTGGGCTTATGAACGTAAAGGCATTGCAGAAAACGAGGCTAAAATAATTGTTTGCGAAAATAACTTTCATGGTCGTACAACAACAGTAATCTCTTTTTCTAACGATGAAAATGCGCGAAAAAACTTTGGACCATTCACAGCTGGCTTCATAAAAATACCCTATGATGATATTGACGCTCTAGCGGAATCTTTAAAATCAGATAGTAACATTGCAGGATTTTTAGTAGAGCCAATTCAGGGGGAAGCGGGAGTATATGTGCCTGCAGATGGTTATCTGGCGAAAGCCAAACAACTTTGCGAACAGCATAATGTGCTTTTTATAGCAGATGAAGTTCAAACAGGTATTGCCCGTACTGGTAAGCTACTTGCCGTTAATCATGAAAATGTTCAGCCAGATATACTAATATTAGGTAAAGCCCTGTCTGGCGGCGCTTACCCGGTATCGGCAGTATTGGCTAATAATGACATTATGGATGTTATTAAACCAGGTCAGCATGGCTCAACTTTTGGAGGTAATCCTGTTGCTGCAGCTGTCGCAGTTGCTGCGCTTAAAGTTGTGACTGATGAAAAGCTTGCTGATAACGCAGAAAAGCTGGGCGCCTTGTTTAGAGAAAAAATAAACGCCTATATTGCACACAGCAATATCGCTGCACTTGTGCGGGGCAAAGGATTGCTTAACGCTATAGTAATCAATGATTCGGAAGAAAGTGACACCGCTTGGAATATTTGCATGGCACTTGCAGAAAATGGCTTGTTAGCGAAGCCAACGCATGGTAATATAATCCGGTTTGCGCCACCTTTAGTAATTACGGAAGAGCAACTACTAGATTGCGTTATTATTATTACTAATACACTAAAACAATTTGAACGATAACCAATTAATATTTAAACCAAAACCAATCTTTTATGGAAAACAATTCACTATTTGAAAACGAGAACAAATCAGCTTTTGACACTTTCGAACTTCAGTTTACACAACAAGCGCAGGGCTTTGTAAGAGAGACTGCTAAATGGGCTACCTTTTTATCAATCATGGGCTTTATCTTTATAGGTTTTATGGTACTTGGAGCTTTAAGCATGTTCGCCATGGGATCTACAATGTCATCAATGGGTGGCGCATCGCCATTTGGTGCTATGGGCATGCTTGGCGGTGCAGCTTTGGGTGTAATGTTTTTATTATTCGCCTTATTGTATTTTTTCCCGGTTCTTTACCTTTACAAATTTGCGTCTAACGCTAAAGAAGCTCTTAACAGCAACAGTACTGAGCGTTTAACAGTAGCATTCGAAAACCTTAAGTCGCACTACAAATTTGTAGGTATTCTTACAGTTATAGGTGTAGCATTTTACCTACTGGTATTTATATTTTCTATAGTTGCAGGTGTAGCAGCTGCCGCATAATTGCAATATTATAATTAATGACAAATCCTCCTGTAAATCTCGGGAGGATTTTTATTGTAAATTAGTACCTTTACCCCATGAAAACCATTTATATTATACTAATTTTCGCCGCTGCCTTTGTGGCTTTATACGAGCAGTCTCTGGATAAGCCTAACATGGTAATAATGGTTATCGCCATAATTATTTTTATGCTGGGAATGATGAAACTTATGACGAAGGTACCGGGAAAAGGAGAACGTAATAATGATGATCATGAAATATAAAGCAGGAGATAAAGTTGCTGTTTTAGATGATTCTTTTAGCGGAAAAGTAAAAGGCTACAAAAAAGACAAAGTACTGATTGAAACCACAGACGGTTTCGAACTTCTATTTGATGAAAGCGAACTTATAAAAATAGGTGATACTAAAGAGCTGAATTCTTTTTTTGCTAACCAAAGTTTGGGCTCTGTTTTAAGAGATAAAGAATTACCTAAAAAACGCAGCTTTGTAAGGGAAAAGAAAGATAAAAATGAAGGTTTTGTTCTCGAGATCGATTTACATATTGAAAAGCTGGTTCCGAATAAAAGAGGAATGTCTAATTATGATATTTTGACTTTACAATCTGAAACCGCTAAGCGACAGATAGAATTCGCGATTAAAAACAGGATGCCTAAAGTAGTATTTATTCATGGTATAGGCGAAGGCGTGCTTAAAGCGGAACTCGACTTTATGCTGGGCCGTTATGAAGGGATTACCTTTCGCGATGCTGATTACCAAAAATATGGCTTGGGCGCTACTGAAGTTTACATAAAGCAAAACCCAAGCCGATAGTTTTTAACTGCGAACAATTCAATTAAAAATTAATTCGCGGTAATATGTTACTTATTAAGCCAGCTTAATAAATCATGAAAGTTTTGAGGTGCTACCCCATGCCCTACCGGATATTCGTGGTATTCAACATTAAGTCCTAAATTTTGTAAATAATCAGGAGCTTTACGAGCCCATTCTACCGGTACAACCTGGTCTACACTACCATGTGATATAAAAAAGCTTAGGTTAGTAACCGCATCTTTATTTATATCCTTAATGATATCAACATTAAGGTAGCCGCTTAAAGCCAATACACGATTTACTTTTTCAGGATAGCTTAAGGCTACCGAATAACTTAAAATTGCTCCCTGGCTGAAGCCTAGTAGTGTAACATTATCAGCGTCTATTGGATACTCAGCAATAACTTCATCAATAAAAGTTGCTATAAGGTCGCGCGACTCTGCTGCCTGAACGTTATCAGTAAATTTGTTCATGTCTGCATCAAAGTTAATGGCATACCACGCGTTGCCATAACCGCCATCAAGGCTATAAGGTGCTCGTGCAGATATAATAAGATATTCGTCCGGCAATTGTGCTGCAAAACCAAAAAGGTCATCTTCGTTACTGCCGTAACCATGAAGCAGCAGCAATAACGGATTTTTATCCAGCTTTACTTTAGGTTCTCTAATAAGGTGGTATAGTGATAAGTCTTTCATTACAATGATTTAAATATTTTTTGAAACAGCCCACCTAATAATGGTATGGCTCTTGTTTGCCCGCTAATTGCCGTAAACAATCCGTAGCCCCAAAGCACCGTCATAAAAATCCAGAAAGGGTAAACAATCATCGGGTCCCAAAAACCACTTAAAGTATAACCGATAGCTACAAAAAGCAACGACAACCCTAATGCCTGCCTTATGTGAAACGAAGCATACGCATTTTTTTTATCTGCATTCATAGACATCGCTATAAGTGCCCCCACAACAAGTATGTAAGCAGTTATTGCAATGCTTTTTCCTTCTTCAACTGTATTATCCATTATAATTTAATCGTTTAATATTAATTTGCCACGGTTGTAAATCCCGTACGCCTTACCTTTTAATTGCTGACCTAAAAACGCTGAATTTTTAGATTTAGAAAAGATATCATTTTTAGTAAACGTCCACTCCCCTTCCGGGTTAAATAATGTGAATGATGCTACGGCACCTTCCTCGATTACTGTATCATCTAAACCAAAGATAGCTTTACCAGTAGTAAATTTATCTACAATAACCTCTAACGGAAGCACAGTTTTAAGCGCCCCGAAGGCACTTTCAAAACCTACCGTTCCATCTTTAGCAAGGTCAAATTCCAGTTTTTTATTTTCAATATCAATTGGGTTATGATCTGATGTGACCATATCAATTGTACCATCTAAAACACCATCAATTAAAGCTCTTCTTTCAGCATCCGGACGCAACGGCGGAGCTACTTTGTAACGGCTATCAAAGTCGGTAAGCACATCATCGGTAAAAATTAAATGATGCACAGCAACACTACAGGTTACATTAAGTCCTTTAGCTTTCGCCTCTTTAATTAGCTTAACAGATTTTGCAGTTGATATGGTAGGAATATGCAATTTACCACCGGTATATTCTAACAGGTAAAGGTTACGTACAATTTGCAACTCTTCCGCCAAAGTCGGGATGCCCTTAAGGCCAAGCTTTGTACTAACTTCACCCTCATGAACCACACCTTTACCTTTAATTTTATCATCTTGCGAATATGAAATTACAAGCCCGTCAAAATCCTGAACGTACTGCAAAGCAATCTTTAAAATAGCCGCGTCAGATATCGACTTATTATAATCTCCAAAAGCCACAGCTCCGGCATTTTTCATATCATACAATTCTGCTATGTCTTTACCTTCACTATGCTTTGTAAGCGCGCCTATTGGATGTAATTGAGTAGCAGTATGGGCAGCTTTATTTACTAAAAATGCAATATCGGCCTGGCGCTCTGCAATAGGGTTACCCGTAGGTTGCAGGGCAATATTGGTAAAACCGCTTCTGGCAGCAACCTCAAGTCCGTTCGCAAGCGTTTCGCGATCTTCGTAACCGGGTTCTCCAAGGCTTACCGAGCTATCAAACCACCCTTTGGATATGTGCAGGTTATCGCGCTCAACGATATCAAAACCATCAGCAGTAAGATTTATGCCTATTTTTTTTATAATGCCGCTTTCTACCTGTATGTCAACAGCTTGCTTATTATAAGGGCTGTTTGCATCGATAATAATGGCGTTTTTAAATATCAGGTTCATTTTACAAATTTTTGTATAAATAATTCTAGTAATAAGAAAATCAGGGTACAAATTATAAACCATTTCCACAATTCGCTTGCGGTTCTATCTGATTTTATATCGTTAAATACAGTAGCAATAGAGTCGGCTTTTGTAAACCCACTAAGCACCGATTTGTTTTGCAGGTTTAGGTTACTCTCAGTATGCGGGTGATTAAAGCTGATGTTTTTAATCAATTCACCGCCTTTTACAATGCTGTAGTTGCCCGCAACTTCGGGATAATCGCCAAACGATAATTTAACCTTATTGTTTAGTACCTGCTGCATAGGTATAAAATCAGTCTGCTCATTTTTTACCGTTAGCACTTCGTCTTTAGACAAGGCAGCGTCCAGTAGCAAACTTTGATTTTTACCAATTGTAATCGCGCTTATGCCCACCTTGCCACTACTTAATCCCATATTGTAAAACGTAGGTACAATAAGCGGCGAGTTCTGAAAATTGCTGTTGGCTTTGTTTATTGGGGCAGCGAAAATATACACATTACCAATCCTGTTGGTTAACGAAGCCAGAAACGGTGTTTGATCATCAAAGCTTAAAACCGGCAGCCTGTTGCCCGTAAGTGTAAATGCCGATTTTACATTAGGATACTGAAAGTTATCTGTCTTTTTTTCGAATACAGTTTGATATATTGGGTGGCTAAATGCTATTTTAGTAATTTGCCTTTGGGTTTGTGCCATAGGCTTATAACTCATAGTTCCAAAATTGCTCAGCAGTAAATTCAGATTTTGTAGACTGCCATCTGCCGCCGGTATGAGAATAACGTTACCGCCTTTGGCATAAAAATCTTTAAGCGTTGTTATAAGCGATTGTGGAACTTCCTTAAGTTCGTTTAAAATTATAGCATCTTGCTTTTCGAGGTTGTTATAATCTAATGTACCTAATTGAGCATCGATAAAATTAAACTCGTCCGAAGTATATATCTTTTTCAAAAAAGCATTTTTAGCGCTTTCGCCGATAGCTATAAGATTAGATTTCTGTGGTTTAGAAATACTGAAAAAGTAGCTATTATCATATGCCAAACTATTATCTGACACTGAAACATATCCGTGAAAATCTTTCTTAGGAATGGTAAATGTGCTGCTCTTTTTTTCAGCGTCAAACTTTACCAGCGTTTTTGCGGTTAGATTTTTACCATTATATAATGCGATAGGCACATCATCCTCCATATCGCCATAAGCGTGCATATCTACTTTTATCTCGTAAAAATTATCCAGAGTCTGCGAAATATACACACTGTCTATCGATACATTTCTACTATTAACTGATTCATTCACAATTACATAAACCGGACTACCTGATATGAACTTACTTAAATCTTTACTGTCAAGATTTACTGCATCGGTAATTAAAACAACATCTTTACCAATGTTAGGGTTTTTAGTTTGTGCTTTCGTGAGCAAAAAATCCGGGCGAAAAGGCACATCGGTATATTGTAAATTCTGAAGATCTTTTTGAATGGACTTAATGTCGGTATTCCAATACGCATTATTGTTGGTTATCAATGAAAACTGCTGTGTCTCGGGAGTGTTTTCCAGCAAGTCCTGAACAGCTCTTTTTAGCAGCTCTCCCCTATCGCCTTTAGCCTGCATTGAGAATGAATTATCGAGCAATATAACCATTTCATTACCTTTGTTATCGTTATCCATTGCTTGAAAAAAAGGCTGGGCAAAAGCAATTATCAAACAGGTAAGCAATAATAAACGAGTAGCGAGCAGGAGCCATTTTTTTATGACCGAACTTTTACGCGTTTGCATACTAAGCTCCTTTAAAAACTTAACGTTTGTAAAATATTGCTTTTTAAAACGGCGTAACTGAAACAAATGTACCAGGATGGGGATGGCCAGGAGAAAGAGAAAGTAAAGAATTTCCGGGTGTTTAAACTGCATTCGTTTGAAAGGTTTGTCAAAAATACACATTTTTATTCTAAATAAAACAGCAAAAACAAGCTATAAATTTCACATAATATTTAAATCCGTTACATTTGTAAGTACTAAATTGCATACCATGAAAATAGCCAAAGCTTTACTATTACTTTTATTTATGAACGCCACAGCACAGGATAATTATAACCTAATTATAGGGACTTATACCAACGCCTGCCAAAGCAAAGGTATATATGTATATGATTTTAATGTAAATACATTAGAGTACAAATTAAAATCGAGCACTGATGGAAGTGTGGTAAACCCGAGTTTTGCTACTTTGTCTCCGGATAAAAAGTTTTTATACAGCGTTAACGAGGATGGTAAAAACAGTACGGTAAGTGCTTTTAAATACACGCCTGCAAACGGCAAGCTCGACTTTATCAACAAAAAAGACTCTAAAGGCGCCGACCCATGCTATATAATTAACGACGATAAAAATGTTATTGTAGCCAACTACACAGGCGGAAGCATATCTGTATTAGGTAAGAAGCCCGACGGAAGCCTGGATGATGCCAAACAAACAATTAAACACACTGGTACTACCGGACCTGATAAGGCCCGCCAGGATGCCCCACACGTACACATGGTTTATTTTTCGCCAGATAAAAAATATGTGTTTGTAAACGACCTTGGCCTTGATAAAATTTTCATGTACAGCTATAACCCCGATGGTGGCGCTAAAACATTGGCTTTAAAAAGCAGCACATCGGTTAAACCCGGCAGTGGCCCAAGGCATTTGGCGTTTAACCCAAACGGTACTTTTGTATACCTGGTTCAGGAAATGGACGGATCGCTTACAGTATTTAATTATACGAATGACAAGCTGGAGCAATTACAGGAAACCACATTATCTCCAGGTAGTTTTATGGGTAAAAACGGGTCGGCAGATATTCACTTTACTAAAGATGGTAAATTTTTATATGCTACTAACCGTGGCGATGCCAATACAATATCTGTATTCAGGGTTCATTCAAACGGGTTGGTAAATATGGTACAACAAATAAGCACCCAAGGTGCCGGCCCCCGCAATTTTACTTTAGACCCTAACGATAACTATATTTTAGTGGCAAACCAGAATACCAATAATGTTGAGATTTTTAAACGTGATAAAAGCACTGGGATGCTTAGCGACACCGGTAAAAAAATAGAATTATGCGCTCCGGTTTTTTTACTGTTTACTGGTAATAAGTAACATTTACTGAAACGGAAATTTGTCTACATTATAAATTAGCTACTTCGCAATTAGGCAATCTGTGAGTTAAGAAAACATTTTCGCCATTAAAATTTAAATATTAAAAAATAAGGTAATGATTTCGTTTCATTACCTTATTTTTTTTAGGAATACCTCAAATGTTACGTTGTAGTAAAAATTTGTAAAGATTAATTTATAATTTGGGAACCCTAATAAACCCTTTTTAAATACAAACTCAATGAGCAATTTGTTACAAGATAAGCGCCCAAATTATACGGTTCCGCTTATTACTATTACCCTGTTATTTTTTATGTGGGGCTTTATTACCTGCATGAATGATATCCTTATACCCTACCTTAAAAAGTTATTCGAATTAACATTTTTTGAATCGATGTTAGTACAATTCTGCTTTTTTGGAGCGTACTTTTTAGGATCATTGGCCTACTTTGCGGTTTCTTATTATAAAGGTGACCCAATAAACAAAGTTGGATATAAAAAAGGTATTATAGGTGGTATAATACTTTCTGCAATTGGTTGTGTTCTATTCTACCCTGCTGCAACATTTTCAGCTTACGGATTATTTTTAGGAGCACTGTTTGTGCTAGGACTTGGTTTTACCATACTGCAAATTACTGCTAATGCCTATGTATCGCTTTTAGGAGCAGAAGATACTGCTTCAAGCCGATTGAACATGACACAGGCTTTCAATGCTTTTGGTACAACCATAGCCCCTATTTTAGGAGGCTTTTTGATTTTTGGGTCTAGCCCTGATCATGAAATTACTGCCGAAGCTACACGTATACCTTATCTTGTTTTTGCCGGTATACTATTATTAGTAGCAGTACTTATATATAATGTAAAACTACCATCGTTTACATCTCCAGAAGATGAAGTTGAAACAGGAGGCCTTGGTGCTTTAAAATTCCCTCAGCTTAGGCTTGGTGTACTTGGCTTGTTTTGCTATGTAGGCGGCGAGGTTGCGGTTGGTAGCTTTATCATTAGCTTTTTAGAGAAAGATTATATTGCAGGCCTTAACGAAGCAGTGAGTAAAAATTACCTTGCCTTATATTGGGGTGGTGCCATGATAGGCCGATTTTTAGGAGCCATATCGCTTAACCATAGTATAAGCAGTGCTAAAAAAGTAGTGTATATGGCGGCGGCGGCAGTTGCGGTATTCGCTTTGATATTTAGCATTGTATCGTTAAGTTTCGACCAAATAAGTTTCTTCCTGGTATTTATTGTACTTAATTTCGCTGCATTTTTTATTGGAAAGTCTGCGCCAGCCAGAACGTTATCTGTATTTGCATCAATTAACGTAATACTATTGCTGTCGGCTATCTTTAACGAAGGCCATTTAGCTATGTACAGTATATTGGGAATCGGTATTTTTAACTCGATCATGTTCTCTAACATCTATACGTTAGGTATATCAGGACTTGGTAAATACACCAGCCAGGGATCATCTTTACTGGTAATGGCAATATTAGGAGGTGCAATTGTTCCAATTATTCAGGGAGCGATAGCTGATACTGACCCTGTATATGGAGTACAACACTCGTTTATAGTACCGGTATTTTGTTACCTGTATATATTGTTCTTTGGTATTTACTGCTCGCGCAAACTTAAAAATGTAGAACACGCCGGGAACGTAACCGGACACTAATCTGGAAACTATCATATACAAAAATGCCCACGTTTACAGCGTGGGCATTTTTTATTCTATCAATTAAGAAAATCCTATTTTCCTTTTTTCTTTCTTTTAGCATCTCGGGTTCTTTCAACACCACGATTAGTAGGCTTGGTTTTACGTGGCTTGGTTTTACCGGGCCCACCCATATTAACCTTTTTGTTTTTCTCTTTCTTTTCCTGAAAGGCACTATCGCTGGCTCTCTTCGGCGTCCTTAAAAGCACCTTCATTTTCTTTTTGTCCTTTTCAAACTCTAAAAGCTTTTCAGCAATTTCAAGTCCTTTAGGCAATTCTAAAAACTTAAGTTCCTTTTCCATCAGCACTTCAGCTTCAATTTGTATTTCCTGTTCAGCAGGTACAATAAAGCTTATGGCAATACCACTTTTATCAGCACGGCCGGTACGGCCTATACGGTGAATGTACTGCTCCGCTACTTCCGGGAACTCCATATTAATAACGTGGGTAATATCAGATATATCAAGGCCACGCGCCATAACATCGGTAGTAACTATACCTCTAAGCACACCTTCCTGAAACTGCGCCATTGTGCTCAGCCTGTAATTTTGCGATTTATTAGAGTGGATAACACCAAACTGCCCGTCATGATCTTCTTCAAGAGCATCCATAACAAGGTCGGCTGTTTTTTTATTGTTTACAAAAACAAGTACACGCTCCAGGCTTTCGTCTGTAAGCAATTGTTTAAGCAGGCTTATCTTAGTTAAAAAGTTAGGTACATGATAGCCTAATTGCGTGATTTGGTCCAGCGGAGTACCCGATGCCGCCAGCGAAACCTCTTCCGGAAAATCAAAATGGTCACTTAGCATATCATCAACATCCTCTGTCATGGTAGCCGAGAACAAAATGTTTTGCCTCTTAGCTTTCATCATCGAGAATATCGCGGTAATTTGTGTACGGAAACCTAAATTAAGTATTTCATCAAATTCATCAATTACTAATTTCTGCACTTCGTCAAAACGCACTACATTATCAAGCGCAAGGTCCATCATCCTTCCGGGAGTACCTACCAGAATATCTACACCTTCGTAAACACGTGTTTTTTGAGTATTTATGTTTACCCCTCCGTAAATGCCAAGGGTGCGGACGGACATATACTTTGTTAATTTCACCACCTCTTCGGCAACCTGTACTACAAGTTCACGCGTAGGTACAATAATTACCACGCGTGGTACGTGGGTTTTAGCAAACTTCCAATGCTTTAATATAGGTAGCAGGTAAGCAAATGTTTTACCGGTACCGGTTTGTGCAATACCCATCATGTCACGACCCGAAAGTATAACCGGCATAGCACGCTCCTGTATGGGCGTAGGTGTTTCAAACCCCAGCTCGTCGAGGGCTTTTTGCAGCGATTTTGGTAAGTCGAAGTCAAGAAATGTGGCCATTACAATTTTAATTTTGTGCAAAGATAGTTTAATTAGACTGTTAGCCGTGCAGATTGTTATAATTTTGGATATTCGAAGCATCCCATTTTAACAAAACCTTTTCAAAATTATAATTTTAACATTCTATCTTAGCCAGTATAAAACAAACCATATGTCAGAATTTGTAGTTGTTGGCCATGCCATTTCCATCGCGTCTATCAGGGATTATCTTTTCGCTAAAAAAATAGATAAGGGCGATACGCTGGTACTTAACCCAACCGATTATGAGAGTATAGGAGAGGAAATTAAAAACTCTGAAGAGCCTATCGATATACCTGTCAATGTGTTTGGAGTGTTATTAGTAAAAGATACTACCGATAATGTACCTGTAGGTAAAGTGCAGATTATAAAAAACGACAAGCTTTAAACTATATCTTACTATTATTAATTTCAGGAATAGCTTCGGAGAAATCCGGGGCTTTTTTTGTGCGGTAAAGTATTCTTACAAATCATTATAAACTTTATAGCTATTTTAAGAACACTGTTTAAATATTATTGATAATTTGGAGATGCCTTACAACAAAGGCTACCATTAGAAACCATAAAACAAAAGTTATGAACGAGGACATATCTATAATAAAAGAAGCGTTTAAAAAGTCGGGCATAGAGATAACTACCGCTGAATACAGCATTACCGAATACTCACTTAATACTGACTTAAGCTTTAAATTTAATAATCTTGACGAGTTTTTAGCATTCCTTGATTTTTCAGCTGCTGAAGATTCCGGTAAGGTTGAGCAGATAAATGCCAGGCTTCACGAATCGAAAATTGATCCGGACAAGTTTTTTTTTGTAAATTTTTATAAACCGAAAGTTGCAGAACTTTAAACTCTAACTTACCCAACATGGACTTAGGATACCTGAAAATAAAAATTGACATTAAAAGCGAACATGACGAGTATAAAAAGAAATATGAGTTTAAACGTAAAGAGCTAAAGCGCGAAGAAATAAAAAAAATATTCGAAGGTTTTAAAGATTTTTTTAAGGCTGATGGGCATTTTAAATTTAAAGAAAATGAGCACAGCATCTCCGCTGAATATAAAGAACACGCGATTAAACTGGATATAGATGTTTACGCAAACATCGATTCTCCTGATTTTAACTTAATAGGAATAATAAAAACGTACGAAAAAGAAACGTTCGAGTTTATAGCTGAAGGTGTTTGTAATAAGGATTTAACCTTACCCCCACCGGATATCGATAGCCAGGAGCGCATGATACATGACACCCGCCATTATAAGGATTTTTTAAATGATGAAATTGAATATTCCTTTGAATATCAAATTAAAGGTCGTGAAGGCTCCTACCCTACAATGAGTGCGTTAATGCTCGCATTATAATCGTGACGATGCGTTGCGACGACCAAAAGGTTAAAGAGAAATTAAAATTGAAGTATTTAGTACTACTTTTCTTTACTTTTGTCTTGTTAATTAAACCTTAGCATGAAGAAAGTATTTTTAATTTTAGCATTTACATTGGGGTGTACAGCAATGCAGGCTCAGTGGGGAATTAAAGGAGGATTTAACTTTGCTAATTTACGCGGAGATTATACTGACGATTTAAATGTGCTGACCGCATGGCATTTAGGTTTGGTTTACGAAGCACAGATAGCAAGTGGTTTTAGTATACAACCTGAGTTGTTATACTCTGTACAAGGAGCGAAACTAAGGGATAACGAATTTAAGCTCAATTATTTTTCAGTTCCGCTGATGCTTAAGTTATACCCTACCGATGATTTTAATATACAGGTAGGTCCGCAGTTAGGTATGCTGGTTAGCGAATCGGATAATTTTACGCCTTTTAAAAGTGAAACGTTTGATTTTGGAATTGCAGCCGGGCTTGAGTTTTTTGTAACCGACGGATTTTTTATACAGGCGCGTTATTACGCTGGTGGCAAAGATGTTTCTAGTAATACCGATTTGAAAAATACAGTGGTAAGCGCATCACTGGGATACATGTTTTAAATATTAACCAACTAAACTCAATTAAAAAATGAAAAAACTTCTTTTATTAACAGCGTTGCTTGTAAGCGGTTTAGCGGCACAAGCTCAGGGTATTGACTTTGGTATTAAAGCTGGAGCTAATTTTTCTAAATTTAATGGTGGTAATATCGACAGCGATAACATCACAAATTTTCACGCAGGTGCAGTAGTAGAACTTAACATTGTACCAATGTTCTCTGTGCAGGCTGAAGGGTTATTTTCATCTCAGGGTGGTAAAGCAAAATACGAAGCTGATGGAGTTGTAGGCGTAGCAAGGGATATTAACCTTGACTATATTTCTGTACCGGTTCTTGCTAAATTTTACGTACTTCCAAATACATTAAGTATTATGGCAGGTCCGCAATTTTCATTCCTTGTGAATGATGCAGAGGAGGCTTTTGAAGCTAAATCGTTCGATCTTGCTGCTTCTGGTGGTTTAGAGCTTAAAATTATAGCTGGCCTTTTTGCTCAGGCTCGTTACAACATTGGCCTTACTAAAAATAGTGATAGCGAATTTGTAGGCGATAGTAAAAATGCTGTGTTCCAATTATCTGTGGGCTACTTTTTCTAGAATTTTAGATACTATATAATAAACCGGTTATACTTTAAGGTATTACCGGTTTTCTTATTTATATAACTGTTAAAATTTTTACTAACCCATATACACACTTTAAAGGTAATAGCTACATTTACTTAAAATTTGTTTTAATGAATATTATAATAATTAACGGCCCTAACCTTAACCTTTTAGGTAAACGGGAGCCCGAAATTTATGGCAGCCGTAGCTTTGAAGATTACTACGCCGAACTACAATCAAAATTTCCTGGTATAAAACTATCTTACTACCAAAGTAATATCGAGGGCGAACTTATAAATAAAATACACGAAGTTGGCTTCAATTATGATGGAATTATATTAAACGCAGGCGCTTACACCCACACATCTATAGCATTGGCCGATGCTGTAAAAGGAGTTACAACACCCGTGGTTGAAGTACACATATCTAACACATTTTCACGAGAGAGCTTCAGGCATCAATCGTACTTATCGCCGGTAACTGCCGGGGTTATTGTTGGCTTCGGTTTAAAAAGCTACGAGCTTGCCTTACAATCATTTATATACGAAACGTAAACATGAAATATTTCATTATTATTGCCGCTCTGCTCTTTATATCCTTTGGTGCTAATGCACAGCTTAAAGGAAAAATTTCCGCCAAAAATGGCGAGCCTGTTGCTTTCGTTTCTGTTGCTGTTTCCGGTACGTATAATGGCACTTCATCTAACGAAAATGGACAGTACTCTGTGGCAATAACAGCTGCAGGAAAATACAATTTGGTATTTAGATGTATTGGTTATAAAACTAAAGAGGTTGATGTAACGATAACAAAGTTGCCGCAGACTTTAAACGTTTCGCTGGAACCTGAAAGTTACCAACTTAGCGAAGTAGTTATTTCCGCGAAAGATAATCCTGCTAATGCCCTTATAGCGAACGCTATAAAAAGTAAGGACGCTAACGCTAAAAAAACAGCACAGTTTGAGGCTGACTTTTACTCTCGTGGTGTGGTCAGGCTAAAATCTGTACCAAAAAAGATATTAGGTCAGGAAATTGGAGATCTTGGCGCAGCTGTAGATAGCAGCGGTAACGGTATTTTGTATCTTTCTGAAACAGTTTCAAAAATAAAGTACGAGCGCCCGGGTAAAATTAACGAGCGTGTTATAGCAAGCAAGGTAAGTGGCGAGGATTCTGACTTTAGTTATAACAATGCCGATGCCGCCGACTTTGATTTTTACGCTAATTACCTTCCGTTTGAAGTGAGGGTTATATCGCCATTAGCAGATAATGCTTTTAACTATTACGAGTACAAACTGGAAAGCGCTTTTACCGACGCGCAGACCAAACAGGTTATTAATAAAATACTCGTTACACCCAAACAAAAAAATGAAGCATCGATGGATGGTTACATTTATATTGTTGATGGAACCTGGGAAATATACGCTACCGAATTAGGTGTTAAGGGTAGTACTATAAAACAACCGTTGCTTAACCGCTTAACAATCAATCAAAATTTTGGCTATAACCCGTCCGAAAAACTATGGGCGAAGAATGTTCAGGTAATCGACTTTCAGATTAGTTTACTGGGTGTAGAGTCTAACGGTACGTTTAGCTACGTCTATAGCAACTATAACTTTAACCCGGGCTTCGATAAGAACTGGTTTAGTCCGGAGATACAGTATTTTGAACCGGACTCTAACCAAAAACAAAACACATTTTGGAATGCTGCACGCCCTATTCCGCTTACGGCAGAAGAGCGTAATGACTATATTAACAAAGATAAACTGCAGGACCTCAGGAATACGCGAGCGTATATGGATAGCACTGATGTAGACAGAAATCGCTTTAAATGGACATCGATACCATTAGGCTATAAATATTACAACACTGCCGAAAAATGGGAAGCGGGTTATACCGGTATTATCCGCAGATTAAGTTTTAATACCGTTCAGGCTTACTCTTTAGCGCCTGGGTTTTACTTTAAAAAGTTCCACCCGAACAATACCTATACTACTATTGGTACCGACTTAAATTATGGCTTTGCCGAGCAGCGTTTTAGAGCCACGGGGTTTGTAACGCATAAGTTTAATAACTTTAGCAAGCGCATTGTAACCCTTAGTGGTGGTAGTTCGATAGAGCAATACAACCCTGAGAAGCCAATTAACCGAATTGTAAACAGTATAAGTACCTTGTTTTTTAGGGACAATTACATGAAGCTGTATGACAACGCATTTTTAAGGCTGAATTATGAGGAAGAAGTTACAAATGGTATACAATTGATTGGTAATGTAGAATATACCCGCCGACACGCGTTGCGAAATAACACTGATTTTTCTACACTGAAGGATATTTATGATGATTACACATCTAACAATCCGTTGCTGCCTTATGATTATGACACTCCAGCTTTCCAAAAGCACAATATGTTTAAAGCATCTATAGCGACACGTATTAGTTTTGGCCAGACGTACAGAACCCGTCCTGACGGCAGAGAGATAATATCGAATGATAAATACCCTCGTATTTTTCTAAAATATGAAAAAGGTTTTGCATCGAGTGTAAATGATTACAATTTCGATCATTTGTCTACAAAAATTACTTATGATCTTAACATGGGAGATGTTGGTACATTAGGAACAGCATTCAGGGCCGGCAAGTTTTTTAATTCAGATAACATAGCTTTTGTTGATTATCGCCATTTTAACGGTAACCAGACTTACGTTGGAAAATCAGAACGCTACCTTAATGTATTCAATTTACTGCCGTACTACACCCATAGCACTAACGACCAATATTTTGAAGCGCATTTAGAGCACAACTTTAAGGGTTACTTAACAAATTCTGTTCCGTTATTAAAAGAGCTTAACTACTATTTAGTAGCGGGTTACCACTTTTTAGCAGTGCCTGAGCAAAAGCCTTACAGCGAGGCTAGTATAGGCCTTGATAATGTGGGTTGGGGTAAATTCAGGTTATTGCGCTTGGATTATGTACGATCGTACCAGGGTGGCTTTGCATCGCAAGGGCTTATTGTAGGCTTAACATTTATCGATGTTTTAGAATAAACACATTACAATTAAATACAAAAGTAGCTTTATATCGCAGTGATGTAAAGCTACTTTCTCTTTTTGCCTAATGGTTTCTTGTTTCGCAACACGCTCCCTCTAAAATCTTCAAGCGGCTCCTTTTTTAAAAACCGAAGTATATCTTCGAGCGTTGCACATTTTACGGTGTACTTAACCTCATCTATAATCATGGGCAGGTGTATGTATTCTACACCAGTAAGATCTTCATTCAGGTAATCGGTCATATCTTTGATAGAATAAAACCATTCTTTATCAAACTGAACTTTATTAACAGAGCTGTCTTTTCTTAAAATCTCCTCATTAATCTTCTTCATCACTAACTGCAATTATTTATTTCGGACAAATACGTGTTTTCGGTTACTCTTGCCCGTGTCACGTTCATCTACTTCAAATCGGTCGATGCTTTTAATAAGGGCAATCATTTTTGGAAAACCATAATTACGGGAGTCAAAATCAGGTTGCTTTTTAAGTATAAAATTGCCAAGATCGCCTAGAAAAGCCCAACCATTTTCATCGGCCAAGTCGTTAATACTATGGCTTAGCATTTTTATAAAACGTCTATCTACTGTGCTGATAGTTTCCTTATGTTCGGGAGTTGCGGCAACTTCTCTTCCATCGGTTTCTTTTTCATCTGCTTCCTTCCCTACTTTGCCACTTGTTCCTAAAATTTCGATATAAATAAATTTATCACAGGCAGATATAAACGGAATCAGTGTTTTCTTTTCGCCCATACCTATTACTTTCATACCCGCTTCGCGCAGTCGTGTTGCCAAACGCGTAAAGTCGCTGTCACTGGATACTATGCAAAAACCGTCAACTTTACTGGAATATAAAATATCCATCGCATCAATTATCATCGCGCTGTCGGTGGCATTTTTTCCTGTAGTATAACTGTATTGCTGTATGGGGGTAATAGCGTTTTCGAGCAGTACTTTTTTCCATCCCGAAACCGTAGGCTTTGTCCAGTCGGCATAAATACGCTTAAAGGTGGGTGTTCCATATTTGGCAATTTCTTCCATCATGCCTTTTACGTTAGCGTAAGGCACATTATCAGCATCTATTAAAACTGCCAGCCGTAGGTCTTGCGAGATATTCATTGCAATAATTTTAATCAAATATACTATAAAACACGCAGTACAGCGACGGGTTTTATATGGATTGTAAGATGTTTGACAAATTTAATAAAGTGCACAAAAAGATTTAAAATTTATCATAAGGATAAACCTCTAGATTAGTCCACCACTCCGGCAGGCTCTATATGTATATGCACGTAGGCAAATTGCGGCAACAACTCCTGAATATGATCCTGAACATTATGTGCAATGGTATGCCCCTCTTCTACTGTAAGGTTTTTATTTACCCAAATATGCATATCGGCATGGCTTTTTAGTCCCATTTTGCGGATGTAACATTTTTCGATTAATTCTACTCCAACAACCTCAGCAGCAAGCTTTTTAACCTGCTCGTTAAGTGCCGGTTCAAGCTCTTCATCTAATAACTCTCCTATAGCAGGCCTTGCTATTAAATAGGCATTAATAATTATTATTAGTCCCGCAAGTAAAGCTGCCCAGTCATCAGCTACTTCATAACCGGGGCCGCCTAGTAAGCCAATTGTAATACCTATAAATGCCGCACCAGATGTTATAGCATCACTACGATGATGGAAAGCATCGGCTTTAACCGCACTGCTCTTGGTTTCTTCGGCAGTTTTAACCACGTAGCGGTATAGTATCTCTTTAGTTAAAATAACACCACCTAATATAATCAAAGTAAATGCTTTAGGCGATTTATGAGGCGTACGTATGTTGTGTATACTTTCTACACCAATAATTATAGCAGCGATAACCAAAGCTAGTGCTATGCCTAAAGCAATAAGTGCTTCTGCTTTACCATGTCCGTAAGGGTGCTCTTTATCAGCAGGTTTGGAGGACCATGTTAAACCAATATAAAGCAATGCGGACGTTACAATATCGGTAGTCGACTCGATGGCATCGGCAATAAGTGCATAAGAGTTGCCAAATATACCTCCCAACGCTTTAATCACCGCCAATATAGTGCTTACAATAATACCTGTAAGTGTTGTTTTTAACCCTGCGGTTGTTGCCGCGCTGTTTTCTGATTGTCGCAGAGTTATGTTTTTCATCCCGCAAAAATAAGAGTTCGTGGTAACTTTTTCGAAGTATTGACTACAAATTTTATGGTTACTAATAATTTTATATATCAATAACGGGTTTGTAAGAAAGTTTAACTTATTGCGTTATATTCAGGTATTTTACTATTTCTTTATAGGTAGCCAACCCTTTTTACCATTTTAGTCGTCTTACAAATGAGACTCCTTAGAATAATCTGAATCAATAACCATCAACCAATAAACCAACATGCACAAATTTTTAATTGCCTTTCTCTTTTTAACGGGATTATCTCAAGCACAGATAAAAGGAAAAATTTCCACCTCAAGCGGAGAAACCGTACCTTTTGTGAGCATCACTGTAGAAAACACCTATACAGGAACCACTGCCAATGAACAGGGCAGCTACGAGCTCAATTTAAAAAATACAGGAAGCTACACTATTATTTTTCAGTCGATAGGTTATAAAACAAAAAAAGAACAGGTAAATATTACTTCGTTTCCGCACACACTAAATGTAGTTTTGCAGGACGAAAATTATGAGCTAAGTGAAGTCGTAATCTCCAATTCCGAAGACCCTGCCTACCCCATCATCCGGAATGCAATTGCTCATAAAAAGGAAAACTCTGAGAAGACCGGAAGGTTTGAAGCCGACTTTTATTCGAAAGGTATTATGCGCGTGAAGGACTTGCCTAAGAAAATTATGGGCATGAAGGTAGATGCTCCTGAAGGCATGGTAGATTCTACCGGAAGCGGCATTATGTATTTAAGCGAAACGGTGTCTAAAATAACTTTCGAGCAGCCTAATAATGTAAAGGAGCGCATTATTGCCAGTAAAATAAGTGGTAACAGCCGAGGGTTTAGCTACAATACCGCAATGGGGACTTTCTACAATTTTTATAACAACTACATCAACTTTAATATAAACCTGGTTTCGCCTATAGCAACGAATGCTTTTAACTATTATAAATTTAAATACGAAGGCAGCTTTTATGACGAAAATAATGTACAGATAAATAAAATTAAGGTAATCCCAAAGCGTGACAAAGAGCCGGTGTTTGAAGGTTACATTTATATTGTTGAAGACAGCTGGGCCATTTATGCCATAGACCTAGATATTAAAGGTTACCGTATGCAGGAGCCAATACTGGAAACCCTTAAACTAAAACAAAATTTTACTTATAATACTACCAATAAAATTTGGGCTAAAAATTCACAAACGTTCGATTTTAGCGCAGGTATGTTTGGGATAAAGTTTACCGGGAAGTTTACGCACGTATACACCAACTATGTGTTTCATGATAACTTCGACAAGAAAACTTTTGGTAAAGAGATTGTTTACATCGAAAAGGACTCTAATAAAAAAGATTCGGTGTATTGGGATGCTGTACGCCCTGTGCCTTTAACCGAGGAAGAGACTACCGATTACACCAAAAAAGACAGTATACAAGTACTACATAGTTCAAAAACATATATGGACTCAATCGACAGGAAATCGAATAAGTTTAAGGTGTTTGATATTTTAACGGGTTATACGTATGCAAATTCGTTTAACAAAACACGCTATAGTTACGCGGGGCCGCTTGACCCTTTTAAAATTGGTTACAATACTGTACAGGGTTGGACATTAAACGCAGGGCTGTCGTATAGCAAATATGATGATGAAACAGGCAAGTCAACCTATTTGGGTGCTAATTTTAATTATGGTGTTGCCGAGGATCATCTTCGTGTGGTGGGTGATTTCACTCATAGGTTCAACAGGCAAAACTATGCTACACTATACCTAAGTGGCGGTAGTGTTGCCACACAATTTAACCCGGCAGAACCTATAAGTCCGCTTGTAAATTTGCTTAGCACTCTATTTTTTAAAGATAATTACATGAAGCTGTACGATAAAACTTTTGTAAAGGCACAGTACAGCCAGAAAGTTTTTACCGGGTTAAACATGAACGTTTACGGCGAGTTTTCACGCAGAAAAGCATTATACAATAATACTGACTACGTGCTGATAAAAAACGATCATGATTATACATCGAACAATCCTGTGGAGCCGGACAATTATAATTCAGCGCCTTTCGAAACGCACCATCTTGCCAAGGTGGGTGCTATTGCGTCGATACGATTCGGACAGAAATATATCACGCGGCCCGATAGCAAGATAAATGTAAGCACCAGCAACTACCCTACCCTTAGCCTTCAGTACGAAAAGGCTTTTGGCGGAAGTGAAAAAAGTTATGAGTATAGCTTTATTGCTGCACGCACTACCTATAATACCACAATGGGCAATAAAGGAGACTTTAGTTTTAACCTTAAAGGCGGCAAGTTTTTTAATGCTGATGGTATAACATTTGCCGATTATAAACACTTTAATGGCAACCAAACTCATGTAAATGGCGGCAGCTACTTAAACTCGTTTAACTTACTGCCCTATTACAGCCATAGCACTAATGACGCTTATATGGAACTGCATGCACAGCATAACTTTAAGGGCTATATAATGAATAAAATTCCGCTACTTAACAAACTGCAATGGAACCTTGTTGTGGGCTATCATGCATTGGCCACACCAGATAGTAAACCGTACCATGAATTTAATGCCGGTTTTGATAATGTGGGCTTTGGTAAATTCAGGTTTTTTAGAGTTGATTATGTGCGTGCCTACCAAGGCGGCTTTGCAAATGATGGTATAATGATAGGTTTGAAGTTTTTAAATGTGCTGGATTAGGCAGGAAATTTGAGATGAAAGGTGCTAGAATTGAGATATTAATATAACAAAGGCTGCCGATTGGTAGCCTTTGTACTTACAAGTTTGAGTGAAGCTCGTCTCACATCTATAATTTCACATCTAATATCTGTTTTTAAAAAAGCCCCTCAATAGAAAGGTAACGCTCTCCGGTATCATAATTAAAAGTAAGAATTACAGCATCCTGAGGCAGTTCAGATAATTTCTTATCAACAGCTGCTAATGATGCACCGGTTGATATACCTGCAAGTAATCCTTCTTTACTAGCAATGTTGCGGGCAAATTCAAAAGCTTCATCTTTACCAACCTGAATTATGCCATCGATAACGGCACTGTTATAAATTGATGGAACAAAGCCGGCGCCAATACCCTGTATTGGGTGAAGGCCTGGTGCACCGCCGCTTAATACGGGCGAAGCTTCCGGCTCAACAGCGAATACTTTAACGTTAGGGAATTTCTGCTTTAAAACTTCGGCAACACCGGTAATGTGTCCGCCGGTACCTACACTGGTAATAATATAATCAACTCCGTCCGGAAAATCAGCAATAATTTCCTGAGCAGTGGTAGTTTTATGTATCTCTACATTAGCAGCATTATCAAACTGGCGTGGCGACCATGCGTTTGGAGTAGATGCAGTTAACTCTGCAGCTTTTTCAATAGCACCTTTCATTCCCTTTTCGCGCGGTGTCAATTCAAACTCCGCTCCGTAAATCGACATTAGTTTGCGTCGTTCAACACTCATACTTTCCGGCATTACGAGGATAAGTTTATAACCTTTTACTGCCGCAACTAGTGCAAGGCCTATACCCGTATTACCAGATGTTGGCTCGATAATAACGGTCTCTTTGTTTATCAATCCCTTAGCCTCGGCGTCTTCAATCATTGCCAACGCAATCCTGTCCTTAATGCTGCTACCGGGGTTGGTGCGCTCTACTTTAATGTATACGTTGTTGTTAGGAAAAAGCTTTTTAAGCCTAACGTGCGGCGTATTGCCTATGGTTTCTAAAATGTTATTTACTTTCATTATATGATGATTTTTATATTTATTAAATTACAAAATTTAATGGTTCCGGAAACACTTCCCTTGTTTTTACAGATGCTACACTTTTATGATACACCAGCGAGTTTGCTGGAATTGAATTTGTTATCCAAACGTTACCACCTATAATACTGCCGTCGCCAATAAGTGTCTTTCCTCCTAATATCGTTGCGTTCGCATAAATAGTAACATTATTGCCAATAGTGGGGTGGCGTTTAACTTCTGCCTCAGCCTTACTAACGCTAAGCGCACCGAGCGTTACACCCTGATACATTTTTACATCATTACCAATAATAGATGTTTCTCCTATAACTACTCCGGTACCATGGTCTATAAAAAAACGTTCGCCGATTGTAGCCCCGGGATGAATGTCTATACCGGTTTTACCATGTACATATTCACTTAGCATACGCGGTAATACCGGCACATGCTGTACCCAAAGTTCGTGTGCAATGCGGTAAACCGTTATTGCAAAAAAACCGGGGTAAGATATCAGCACCTCAGTGCGCGACTTGGCGGCAGGGTCAAACTCAAAAATAGCTTTAAGGTCGTCTTCCAGTTTTGCATGCAGTACTACGGCTTTATCGTGCAGGTTGCTAATCAGCAAACTTATCTTCTCTTCATCCACCCCACTCAGTTCAAGCAATTCGGCAAGCAATGCCTCGAGCTCTTTTTCCTTTGATAAAAAGAAGTCGTAGTTACCATATTTTGCCCCAATACAAAACAACCATTGAAAAAACTCTTCAATCCAGTATTCTGTCCGGGCTTTATCTGGCAATAATCCCGATTTTAAACAGTTGGCGGTATATATAGGGTGCTTCATATAATTGTAAAAAAAAAGCTTCTCTGTTTAAGAGGAGCTTTGTGACATTATTATTTTACTAACCTTGGTAAAATACAGCGGCAACACTCCAATCAGTTTGGTGTGCTACAAGTGCAAGCTGCAAATTTTACTTTACGGTTATTCATGTTTAATATTTTGTATAACAAATATACCTAAATAATAAATAGTCTACCAACTTGGTAGATTAAATTTCGTTGCCTTAACAAGTTTTTAACGACGTTGATTACGAAACCGTTTTATGTTAATGACATGTTAATTCCAAATTAAACAAACGTTTAATTTAAACAAGTGTTTAACTTTGCACTGTAATTGAATATGACAATGATTGAATATAATGATAAACAACTTGACATTTTGCAGGCCGCTGAAAAGCTCTTTGCAGAAGAAGGTTTCGACGGTGCATCGATAAGGCATATAGCTAAAGATGCATGCGTTAACATTGCTATGATATCTTATTACTTCGGGTCGAAAGAAAAACTTTTAGAGGCTCTGATTATCTATAGGACATCCGGCATGAAAATGCAGCTTGAAAATATATCTAAAGAAAACCTGCACCCTGTTGAAAAAATAGACCGTTTGGTAGACCTGTACATTTCCCGAATTAATAAGAACAAGTGCATGTACCAGATAATGCACTTTGAGCTCTCTACCAAAAAGCGTATCATGAACATGGAAAGCTTTATGGAAATGAAAAAAGAGAATTCAGATATATTTAAAAAAATAATTCAGGAAGGCCAGAATCAGGGAGAGTTTAAAAAAGATATTAATGTTGCCCTTATACCCCCTACTATTTTAGGTACGCTGGTGCATTTTACATCAAACAAGCTATACTTTGAGCAAACGCTCGACTTAAAATCTGAAGAAGCTTTTGAAAGCTACATAGAAAACGAATTGACTAAACATATTAAACAAACCATTAAAGCGCTTTTAGTACATGAAAATTAAGCACCTACTGCCCGGAAGCCTCCTTATACTGTCGTGCGTTACGCTACAGGCACAGGATAAGAAACAGCTATCGCTGGATGAGGCAATATCTATTGCAGTTTCGCAAAGTAATCAGGCTTCACTTGCCAACACAAGGGTTACTACAGCAAAATATGATGTAGATAATGTTAAAAATAATGCCTACCCTGATTTAAAAATATCAGGTAGTTACTTAAGGGTTAATAACCCTAACATAAATTACAAGCTGGCAAGAAATGCCGAAGAAGCTAATGAGGATGGCGGCACTACCACTGCTTCGCCCGAAGTGAGCCGTGTGGCATTTGGCCAGGCTTCTCTTAGCGTGCCCTTATTTGCAGGCTTCAAACTAAAAAATAATATAGCTGCCAGCGAAAATATTTATAAAGCCCAAACTTTTTACGCTGAAGATACCAAGCAGCAAATAGCAATGCAAACCATTAACCTATACGCTAATCTTTATAAAGCGCAGCAATCGGTTACACTTATTCAGGAAAACCTGAAAAGCGCCAACCAGCGTGTGGCAGATTTTAGCGCGATGGAGCAAAATGGCTTACTTGCTCGTAATGACTTTTTGAAGTCGCAGTTACAGGCAAGTAATATTCAGCTGTCATTAGATGACGCTAAAAAGCAGGTGTCAACAATTAATTATCAATTAGTAACCCTTTTAAAATTACCTGAAGGAACTCAGATAGCCGTTAGCGATGCTTATTTTAAAAACAGCAATGGAGTGACACCATCGGTAACCGAAAGTGAAGCGCTTGCACAGCGCAGCGACCTTGAAGCTTTAAGGTATCAGCAGAAAGCAACAGAATCTGAAGTTAAAATTGCTAAGGGTGATTACTACCCTACCCTTTCGCTTTCTGCAGGTTACGTGGCGGCAGATATTCCTGATGTTCTTACAGTATATAACGCAGTAAATGTTGGTCTTGGATTGTCTTATGATATATCAGGCATATTTAAAACTGATAAAAAAGTTAAAGCTGCTGAAAGCCGATCTGAAGAAACTAAAAAACAGTTGGAAATTCAGACTGATCAGGTAAAAATTGAAGTACAGCAAACCTTAGAAAATTATAACTTATCGCTAAAACAGAATAAGGTGTATACTGAAGCTGTAGAGCAAGCCGGCGAAAATTACCGAATTGTAAAAGATAAATATGATAATGGCCTTGTAGATACTAACGATTTACTTGAAGCTGATGTACAGCAACTACAGGCACAACTTAATGAAGCATTTTCTAAAGCCGATATTACACAACGTTATTACGAACTACTTAACGCATCGGGCAAACTAACTAATTCTTTTAATCTTACCCAAAACAAATAATAACCATGGAAACCACGGAAAAGAAGAAATCAAACAAAAAGTTTATAATTATACTTATCATCCTTGTTTTAGTAGGTGGTGTTTATGGTGGTTATAAATACATTCACGGCCAGGCACATGAAACTACAGATGATGCCCAGGTTGAAAAAAACATGAACCCAATTTTACCAAGGGTTACCGGTTACATTACTAAAATTTATGTAAAAGATAACGACCTTGTCAAAAAGGGCGACACCCTATTTACTATTGATGATAAAGATTATCAGGTACGTGTTGAAGATGCCAGAGCGCAACTTGCAGCGGCTGAAGGTAACTATGCAGCAGCTAAAGCAGATATTGGCGGTGCTGCGGCAGGGGTACAGGTATCTGAAGCTAACATTGCATCATCTCGCGGTAATATAGAAGCAGCTAAGGTAAGAGTATGGAGAGCGAATAACGATTATACACGTTACAAAAACCTGTACGACAATAAATCGATCACTAAACAACAGTTTGAGCAGGCTCAGGCAGCTAAACAAGAGGCTGATGCTAACTTAAAAGTGCTTCAGCAGGCAGAAACTGCCAGCAGGTCGCAGCGCAGTGCAAGTGTTTCAAGATCTAACGTATCGGGCAAACAAACAGAAGTTGCTGCCGCTAATATAAAAAGAGCTCAGGCGGTGTTGGATGCTGCCTTGCTTAACTTATCATACACTGTGGTTACCGCAGCTATAGATGGGCAGGTTTCTACAATAGATATTCAGCCGGGTCAATTGGTACAACCTGGACAGGCATTATTTTACATTATAGATAGTACAGACGGATGGGTAGTTGCTAACTTTAAAGAAACACAGGTTACCAAAATGAAAGTTGGCCAGAAGGTGACACTTACCGCAGATGCTTATCCTGATGTTGAGTTTGAAGGTGTTGTTACCTCTTTCTCTCCTGCAACCGGTGCACGTTTCTCACTATTACCTCCGGATAACGCAACCGGTAACTTTGTAAAAACAGTACAAAGGCTTCCCGTAAGGATAAACCTTACTAAAAATAACGATAAAGAAAAAGTAAAACTACTTCGTTCAGGTATGAACGTAGAGGTAGATGTACATTTAAAATAATATTATGGCAGGAGCAACAGTAAAAGCAGACGACAGTTTGGTGCTTTACGGCTTCGATCGCGTTATTATAACAATAACAGCAGTACTTTGTGCCCTGCTCGAAATTGTAGATACAACGATTGTAAACGTAGCACTAAACGAAATGCGCGGTAGCCTTGGCGCTACATTAACAGATGTTGCCTGGGTAATTACAGCATATGCAATTGCAAACGTAATTGTAATACCCATGACGAGCTGGCTATCTATGCAGTTTGGAAGGCGTAACTACTTTGTGGCATCTATCATTCTCTTTACCGTAGCATCATTCGCGTGTGGTAATGCAGATAATATATGGGAACTGGTAGCCTTTAGATTTATACAGGGTATGGGTGGTGGAGCCTTACTAGTAACAGCCCAGACAATTATTACTGAGAGTTACCCGGTTGAAAAGCGGGGTATGGCACAGGCTATTTATGGCATGGGTGTAATTGTAGGCCCTACCCTTGGGCCGCCATTAGGAGGATATTTAGTAGATAATTATTCATGGCCTTATATATTTTACATTAATGTTCCGTTGGGAATTATTGCTGCAATGTTGAGCCTTATCTATGTGAAGAGCCCTAAATATGGCGAAAAACTTAAAGCAAGCCAGGTAGACTGGTGGGGTATCATATTTCTTATTGCGTTTATTGGTTCGCTGCAGTTTGTGTTAGAGCACGGGCAACAAGACGACTGGTTCGAATCTCATGAAATTGTAACCTTAAGTGTTGTAGCGGTGTTTGGATTACTGGCATTTATATGGCGCGAAAGTGTATACAAACACCCTATTGTAAACTTAAGTGTACTTAATGATAGTAACCTAAGGATAGGTACTATAATGTGCTTCATATTAGGGTTTGGTCTATATGGTTCAACTTTTATCATACCTATTTACACCCAATCGATATTAGGCTGGACGGCGTTAGATGCAGGTATGCTTCTAATACCAAGTTCGTTAATGACTGCTTTTATGATGCCGTTTGTGGGTAAGATGATTCAAAATGGTGTGCCACAAACCTATATGGTTGCGACAGGATTTATGGTGTTCTTCGGATTCACGTTCTGGATGTTTAGCATTATGACCCCTGATACAGGATCTGAACATATGTTCTGGCCGTTAATGTTGCGTGGTGTAGGTTTAGGTTTATTATTTGTACCTATTACTACTATGGCCCTATCTACCTTGAAAGGTAAAAATATTGGTGAAGGTGCGGCCTTTACGGGTATGATGAGGCAGTTAGGCGGATCATTCGGTATCGCGCTTATCTCTACCTTTATAACCCGTTTTACACAATCGCACAGGGTTAATTTGGTAGGACACGAAACGGTAACTGATTTCCAGACGCAGCAACGACTATTGCAGCTCAAACAAGGGTTTATGTCCCGTGGCTTTAGCGCGAATGAAGCATTGAATAAGGCATATGCTGCGATGGAAGGTGCTGTAATGAAACAAGCCACGGTACTATCTTATATGGATGTGTTTTTATACCTGGGAATTCTTTTTCTTATCTGCGTACCATTTATACTATTAGTAAAACAAGGAAAAAGTAAGGTAGATATGTCATCGATACACTAAAAGCAATATCAAAATTGCCCCCAACTACTTAACCTGCCCGGCACTACCGTGGCAGGTTTATTTTTACATTTACATTAATATTAAAGATTTTAAGTTATGAACGATAAATATAACCACTATAAAATTACACTGGAGCATACCGTTAATCCTAAGGGAGATGAGTTACAACAGCCTGTGATTGTTGAATTTGATAACCATGATAATCTCTTCAACATCATAAACGTTTTAAAAGAAAAAGATCATTTTAATGATTTTAATCAGTCAGTAGAGTTTGCAATTGGCTTGAAATTATTTAGCGAAGTAATGTTGCGTAATAAAACAAATCCGCTATTTGAGGATATGCTGCCGGCATTTAAAGAATTTATGACCAAATTAAAAAGCTCTTAGCTTAAAGTCAAGGTCACAGTTAAAAAAAACTCCGAAATATTTTCTGAGTTTTTTATTCTAGTACGAAGTCAATATCAGAAACTTCGTTGCTGCCACTAATTGCAAACCGGAGATTGACTTCTGCCTTTCGCATAAAAGGCGTGCTAATTAAAATTGGCCGTATAACTTTAAACAACTCTTCCGCACTTGCGCCATAAAAGTACAAAAAGCCATCAATAAGGTCTAACGCCATTTGATGTCCGTCCAGTTCTCCGGTTTTAGTTGTATACAATTCTTTTCGCAGCTTGTTTTCTAGATCATGTAATGGCCTTAAATCGTCATGACCATATTGAAAATAAATGATTACTCCCTGCCTTGCATCTCTTTCTGAATTGCCGTTATTAAACAAATCGTTCATGTTCATTCTTTAATCTCCTCTTTTATTTTGTCTTATTTAAGCATTTAAAACTACCTTGTAAATACCAATGTATTTCCCTTACTAAGTTTCGCATCAAATGCGTAACCATCATAATCAAAACCTTTAAGGCCATTAAGGGTTTTTACGTTTTTATCTATTATGTAACGCACCATCATACCCCTCGCCTTCTTGGCATAAAAACTAACCATGCGAAGTTCGCCATCCTTATAATCTTTAAATTCAGGAACAATTACCGGAACTTTTAAAGCTTTAGTATCAATAGCGTCGAAATATTCTTTACTTGCAAGGTTTACAAACAGTTCTCCCTCTTTCAGCTCATTGTTGAGAGCCTCAGTAATGGTGGGCTTCCAAAATTCGTAAAGGTTATTATGCTCTTCAATGGGCAGGTGGGTACCCATTTCAAGGCGGTACGGTTGCACCAAATCAAGCGGTTTTAGTAAACCATACAAACCCGAAAGTATTCGTAAGCTATCCTGTAGCTTATTAATTTTTGCAGATGGTATCGTATAAGAGTCAAGCCCAATGTATACATCTCCGTTAAAGGCATAAATTGCCGGACGTGCATTTTTAGCAGTAAAAGGCATTTTCCAGTCCTGGTTGCGCTGCCAGTTTAGATCCGCTAACTTGTTAGATATATGCATTAGTTCTCGCAGTTCAGCCGGTGATTTTTCCTTAACAGCGGTATGCACAATTTGAGATTGATCTAAAAATTCAGGTTGAGTATATTTTTTGGTAGGTAAAGCAGTTTCATAATCCAACGATTTTGCCGGAGATATTACAATTTTCATCATGTACATTTTATGCCTCAAAAGTACTACCCAAAAAGCAATTATAAAAGCATTTTAAGATTTGTGCACGTTATCTCGTCAGGCAAAAAAACATATATTTGTGGGAAACCTACTATATATGGATGCCTACCAACAGATAGATAATAGCATTAGCCGATACGTCGACTTTACTAAAGACGAGTTGGATATATTTAATTCGTTACTGGAACATAAGAAAGTTGCAAAAAAGACCGTGATGCTGCATGAAGGCGAAGTTTGCAATTTTGAGGCTTTCGTAGTAAAAGGCTGTGTCCGGAAATATTATATTGACAGTAACGGTTTCGAGGTAATATTGCAATTTGCAATAGAAAACGCATGGATTGGCGATATCGCATCTACTTTATACGAAACCAAACCCAGCAAAATGTACATTGAGACTTTAGAGGATAGCGAGTTTTTAATATTTAATGTGCAAAGCAAAGAAGAGTTGTTTACAAGGGCGCCACGGTTTGAAAGAGCTTTTCGAATATTATTGCAGCGCAATTTAGTAGTTACACAAAACAGGCTTATAAACACCATCTCTAAAACTGCCTTAGATAAGTACCTGGAATTTTTAGAACTTTACCCCACTCTACCACAGCGGGTTGCACAACACTATATAGCGTCATATTTGGGTATATCTGCTGAGTTTTTAAGCAAAACAAGAGCAAAAATTGCCAAAAATTAATTTTGTAAAATTTGTTTTTCTTGTCCTAGTTCAATGCTGGGAAGATTTATAAACGTGAAATTTGTATCACAATAAAGCAAAACAGCTTTCAAATAAGTTTAATCATAATATAAAAAATATGTCAACAACAAAATGGGTCATAGATCCAACACACTCAGAAGTAGGCTTTAAAGTAAAACACCTTATGTTTACTAACGTGTCTGGTAACTTTACAAAATTCGACGGTTCGGTAACAACTGAAGGCGAAGATTTTGACACTGCAACTTTTGAATTTTCTGCCGATGTAGATTCAATTAATACTAATAATGCAGATCGTGACGGACACCTAAAAACAGCTGATTTTTTTGATGCTGCTCAATATCCAAAATTATCCTTTAAATCTACTTCGTTCGAAAAAGAAAGCGAAGGCGAATATAAGTTAACCGGAGATCTTACATTACATGGTGTGACTAAACCTGTAACGCTTGATGTTGAATTTGGCGGATTACAAAAAGACCCTTGGGGTAACATTAAATCCGGATTTTCTATCGAAGGTAAAGTAAACCGTGAAGATTACGGTCTTACTTACAACGCTGCATTAGAAGCTGGTGGTGTAATGTTAGGTAAAGATGTTAAACTTGCAATAGAATTACAGTTTGTAAAACAATAATTAGGCGCCCCCCCTTAATACCCAAGTTTTATTTTATTCCTAAACCCGCATCGCATTTTGTAATGCGGGTTTTTGTTTTAGTTAAAAAACACAAAAATATTTTGGCAGGTAAAATTACCTTCTGTACATTTGACGTATGATTACAAAATCTCAAATAGCAAAATTTTGGTGGTGGCAGTATACTCCTGTAGTGACTGTTGCTTAATTACGTATATATATAATTTATTATTTCCGTAAACGGCTTGTCACATTGGCAAGCCGTTTTTTTTGTACCCAAAATTAATATCTCCATGAAAATACATACTCAAATTCATTCCTTTAACGCCGACCTTTATACGGCTGTAGGGTTATATATGGGGCTGCGTAGCCACTACCGTAAACCGTGTTTGCTGGAAAGTAACGATTACCATTCGCGTTCGGACAGTGCTTCTTACATCGGTCTGAATCCACTTATAGAAATCACCGTATATAATGATAGTATCATAATAGATGTTGGCGGTACAAAAACAGAACAGCTAATTAAAGACAAGCGAAAAATTACTGAACAAATAAAGGAAGTTATTGCAGATTTCACTTTCGAGACGATCTCACCTAACAACAGTTTTCTAAGCTATTTTAGTTTCGAATTTGCCCATTTTGAAGAGACCACGGTTAATGTAGCCACGTCTGACCTTGATGCTCCAAAAGCACATTTTATATTGTTTCAGTATCTTATCGCTTTAGATCATTTCCATGATACCGGCGAGATAATTTATAATTCGTTAGATGGAGTTACATTGCCCGATAGCGAATTTGAAGACCTGTTACGCAGGCAAACTTTTACGCTATTACCGTTTGAGGCTAAAGGTGATGAAAACTCTCCGCTACCCGATGAAGTTTTTATTAACTTGGTAGAGAAAGCAAAAGAGCATATATATCGTGGAGATGTTTTTCAATTAGTCGTATCACGTCCGTTTAGCCAATCATTTTTTGGTGATGATTTTCAGGTATACCGCCAGTTGCGCAGGTTGAATCCTTCTCCTTACTTGTTTTATGCCGATATGGAGTCATACCGCATTATGGGCTCATCGCCCGAGACCCAAATACGCCTTAAAGATGGTAGCGCATCCATTCACCCAATTGCCGGTACTGTTCGCAAAAGTGGCAATGCCGCAGATGATAAAATCAGTACTGAAGCACTTATAAACGACGAAAAAGAAAATGCCGAGCATACAATGCTGGTAGATCTTGCCCGTAACGATTTAAGCAAGTACTGTAGCAATGTACACATTGCATCGTATAAAGAAGTGCAGCATTTTTCGCATGTTATCCATCTCGTTTCTAAAGTTATTGGTCAAAGTGAAGATACCGATGCGCTTAACCTTTTTTCGGGTACGTTTCCAGCGGGCACCTTATCGGGTACACCAAAACCAAAAGCTTTAGAGCTTATAAAAAAATACGAAGGCAACACCCGCGATTATTACGGCGGCGCGATAGGCTTTTTAGGTAGCGATGGTAACATTAACCTCGCCATTGTAATTCGAAGCATCTTTAGCAAAAACAACCAGTTGCATTATCGTGCCGGTGCGGGTGTAGTGCTCGATTCGGTTCCCGAAAACGAGTTGCAGGAAGTAAATAATAAACTGGGCGCTGTGCGCCGTGCTGTACAGGCCGCCCACACCAATAGTAAATAATCATGAAAGTAGGCATAATAGATAATTTCGATTCGTTTGTATACAACTTAGTGCGCTATGTTCGCGAGGTTGATAATGTAGAGGTAATAGTGCAGCGCAACAACGATGTTGATTATGATGAACTTGACACCTGCGATGCTATTTTGCTATCGCCTGGCCCCGGTATTCCGTCTGAAGCCGGCGAGCTGTTAAACGTGATATCCCGTTACTCCGGTAAAAAGAGGCTATTGGGTGTTTGCCTTGGGCATCAGGCAATAGCCGAAGTTTTTGGTGGTACACTAATGCAATGCGCGGAGCCTGTTCACGGCAAAGCCAGCGATATGACAGTTGTTTTAGAGGATTCACTTTTTGCCGGACTGCCACAATCTATGTCGGTAGGCCGATACCACAGTTGGAAAATTAATGCTGATGATAATGCATTGATTCAGGTTACTGCCCAAACCCAAGATGGTACCGTTATGGCATTGCGCCATGCAACCCACCCTACAAAAGGCGTGCAATTTCACCCGGAATCGATACTAACACCACAAGGCAGACAAATTATAGAAAACTGGATTAAGGAATAGCCATCAGGCCTCACCCCTCTCCAAAGGAGAGGGAGCAAAAACATCACGCAAACATGCCGAGTGTAGCTTCTCCCTCTCCTTTGGAGAGGGCTGGGGTAAGGTCGGATTTAGATATAGTAAATGAAAAACATACTCGAAAAAATAATAACCCGTGCCCACCTCGATAAAGCTGAAGCATACCAATGCATGCTGGCTATCGGCAACGGCGAATTAAACGATGCCCAGACAGTAGCATTAATGGCAGGCATACAAATGCGTGGCCTGCAACTGGACGAACTTAATGGTTTCCGCCAGGCATTGCTGGAACTTGCCCTACCCATGACCTTTGATGTAGATGATTGCATTGACGTTTGCGGTACCGGCGGCGATGGTAAAAATACCTTCAACATATCAACTTCTACCGCCTTTGTATTGGCAAGCATAGGGCATAAAGTAGTTAAACATGGCAATTATGGAGTAAGTTCGCTTTGTGGATCTTCTAATGTATTAGAGTCGTTAGGATACAAATTTACAAGTAGTCGTGACGAACTGCAAAAACAACTCGATGAAGCAAATATCTGCTTTATGCATGCGCCGCTTTTTCATCCAGCTTTAAAAGCTGTGGCTCCTCTGCGCAAAGCATTAGGTATTGCTACCTTTTTTAATAGTATGGGGCCATTGGTTAATCCGGCCAACCCTACGCACCAGCTAACAGGTACCTACTCATTAGAGCTTGCAAAGCAATATCAGCATTCCCTTTTGGGCGACCGTAAAGAATTTACAGTACTGCACGGCATGGATGGTTTCGATGAGCTAACTTTCATCGGGGTAACCCGTATTTTAGGCCGTGAGCGCGATGAAATGATAGGCAACAGCCCAATTGATTCCGCTATACATCTTTATGAAATATCAGGAGGCACTAATGTTGAGGCTTCAGCAAAAATATTGGTTGATGTATTATCGGGTAAAGGCACTAAACAACAAAATATAGTACTGGCAGGAAACGTGGCACTAGCTTTGCAAACCTTTAATCCTGAAAAAAGCTTTGAGGCGGCATTCGCCGAAGGGTACGAGGCTGTACTTGCCGGCAACGGTATAAACCACCTTAAAAAAATTACAGCATGAATGTATTAGAACAAATTGTAGCTAACAAACGTATTGAGGTGGCAACATTACAACAAAAATATTCAATTGATTTTTTCCGCGAAAGCGAAAATTTTGAGCGGCCGACACTATCGCTAAAAGAACACATTTTAACCACTGATTTTGGTATAATTGCAGAGATAAAACGTAAATCGCCAAGTGGCGGGGCTATTAAAACAGACCTTAATGTGGCTGAACAAGCTCAATTTTATGCAAATAATGGCGCGGCAGGAATTTCGATATTGACTGACCTTGTTTACTTCGGCGGAAGTGTAAACGACATTATAGCTGCACGTAATGTAGTACAATTGCCGCTGCTTCGTAAAGAATTTATAATTGACGAACTTCAATTGTATGAAGCTAAAGCTGCCGGTGCCGACGCAGTATTACTTATTGCAGCTATATTAACTAATGATGAAGCTGCCTTTTTAACCCTCGCAGCACAAAGCCTCGGGCTTGAAGTTTTATTTGAAGTACATACCGAAGAAGAATTGCGTAAAATACCAATGCATGCCGATTTAGTTGCTGTTAATAACCGTGACTTGAAAGCACAACAGACTACTTTGCAGCATTCGTTTAATTTAATGCCATTGTTACCCAAGCATATTCCGGCAATATCGGCCTCGGGTATTACAACTTCGCAACATATTCAGGAGTTAAAAGCAGCCGGTTTTAGCGGGGCACTTATTGGCGAAAGCATTTTACGTCAAGGCCATTTAGCCGAACTTACTAAAAACCTGTAGCTATGATTATTAAAGTGTGCGGCTTAACCGATAATGCGACAAGCAAACAAGTTGCTGATTTACAAGATGTAGATTATCTCGGCTTTATATTTTATGAAGGCTCCAAACGATTTACAGATAGTACAGTTACCGGAAACGGAAAGAAAAAAACAGGGGTTTTCGTAAACGCTTCTTTAGAGTATGTAAGGACTCAAATTGAAAATCATAAGCTTGATGCAGTGCAGTTACATGGTAACGAATCGCCCGAGTTTGTGAGTCAGCTTCCAAAAAACATCAAAATTATAAAAGCTTTTGGCATTGCTACCGAAGCAGACTTTGAAGCAACACAAGATTACGACGGCTTAGTTGATTATTTTTTATTCGATACTAAAAGTGATAGTCACGGCGGTACAGGTACGGCCTTTAAATGGCAACTATTACAAAATTATACTGGCACTACACCCTTTTTGTTAAGCGGTGGTATAGGTATCGATTCGGTTGAGGCTTTAAAACAATTCAGCCACCCAAAATTAGCGGGTTACGACCTTAACAGTCGTTTTGAAACCGCTCCCAAAGAAAAAAATCCAAAACTGATCGCAACATTTATAAAATTGCTGAACATGAAAACATCTTATTTAGATACTGACGACTTAGGCTTTTATGGCGAATTTGGCGGTGCATATGTGCCCGAACTGCTTCGTCCTAATGTTGAGGCATTAGATGCCGCCTTTAATTCTTATTGTTTTACTGAAGAATTTGAAACTGAATATAAGCAACTACTTAAAGATTTTGTAGGTAGGCCTACTCCGCTTTATCTTGCCAACAGGCTCTCGCAAAAGTATGGAGCAACTATTTACCTTAAACGTGAAGATTTATGCCATACAGGCGCGCACAAGGTTAACAACACAGTTGGCCAAATCCTACTTGCAAAACACATGGGCAAGAAAGACATAATTGCTGAGACAGGGGCAGGCCAGCACGGCGTTGCTACGGCTACGGTATGTGCATTAATGGGACTTAACTGTATTGTGTATATGGGTGAAAAAGACATCGAACGTCAGGCGCCCAATGTACAGCGTATGAAAATGCTTGGTGCTGAAGTTAGGCCGGCAACTTCAGGTAGTAAAACGCTTAAAGATGCTACTAACGAAGCTATCCGTCATTGGATAAATCATCCTGATTCATACTATTTGATAGGCAGTGTGGTTGGGCCACATCCTTACCCAAAAATTGTAGCCTATTTTCAATCGGTCATTTCTAAAGAAACCGAGGTGCAACTTACTGAAAAAACAGGCAAAAGTTTTCCTAACAAAGTTATTGCCTGCGTGGGTGGTGGCAGTAACGCTGCGGGTGCATTTTACCAATATTACGATAATCCCGAAGTTGAACTTATTGCTGTTGAGGCAGCAGGTTTTGGTGTTAATTCGGGTAAATCAGCAGCGACAAGTATTTTAGGTACACCAGGTGTATTGCACGGCAGCCTTACCCTTTTAATGCAGGACGAAGATGGACAGGTAACCGAACCACACTCCATCTCGGCAGGATTAGATTACCCTGGTATTGGCCCGTTGCACGCCCATACCATTGCAACCGGTCGCGCTTTAAGCGTTGCCATTACGGATGATGAAGCGCTCGATGCCGCTCTAGAACTATCACAGCTTGAAGGTATCATTCCTGCTTTAGAAAGTGCCCATGCCTTATCAGCATTGGGTAAAATACAATTAAATAAAGATGATGTGGTAGTGGTTAATCTTTCCGGCCGTGGCGATAAGGACATGAATACTTATCTTGAAAAATTCCCGAACTTATGAATCCATTTAAAAAAGATAAAAAACAGGTAAGCATTTTTGTAACGGCGGGCTATCCTAAAATAGATAGCTTAAAAGGACAGCTATTGCAATTGCAGGAACAAGGTGTAGACTTTATTGAAGTCGGCATTCCTTTCTCTGATCCTATGGCTGATGGTCCAGTAATACAGGAAACCAGCAGTATTGCTTTACATAATGGCATGAAGTTAGGTTTGTTGCTGGATCAACTTGATGATGTAAAAAGCGAAATCAAAATTCCGTTAGTCTTAATGGGCTATCTAAACCCGGTTTTACAATTTGGTTTGGATGCTTTTTTAAGCCGATGCCAGTCGTTAAATATTGCATCGCTGATATTGCCGGACCTTTCTGTAGAATTATATGAAACCAAGTTTAAAGCGGTATTTGAGAAATACAATATTCCGGTTACATTTTTGATAACGCCAATTAGCCCAAATGATAGAGTTAAGCGCGTAGCCCAAGTATGCAAAAATAGCTTTGTTTACCTCGTAGGCCAAAACAGTATAACGGGTCAGGGCTATTCTATAGATTCCAACATGACGAATCGTTATGCTGAATTAAAAAGCTTATGCGGCAATACCCCGCTCTTCCTCGGTTTTGGTATTGATTCTAAAGAAAAAAAGGAGCAGGCTTTTACGAGTGTTGATGGCGTTATAGTTGGTACGGCCTATTTAAAGGCGGTCAAAAATAACGCTGAAATCACTTTTGTTGAAGGATTATTATAGATAAAAAACAACAGCCACACTATAAAGTGTGACTGTTTGTTTTTTGTATAAGATTGTTTCGTTACTCGCAGATAAATTACATATTACAATACAGTTTAATTACTCGGTAAGTTTAAAATTATAAATAATAGTACCTGTTTGCTTTTCAGTATCACTACTATCAAATTTAGTACTCATGGCTGCCGATCGTGCCTGATCTGCCAAACATTTCGCAGAGTTATTAGTACCACGGTAACCGGGCTGTGCGGAAATTACTTTACCATTTTTATCAACGGTAATTTGTACTACAACTCGTCCTTCCTCATTACAAATATATTCAGGAGATCTTTTTGAAAGCAGCTTTCTTCCAGACAGGTTATAATCTCCTACACCTGTGCCACGACCTGCGCCGCTTCCTCCCCCAGAACCACTACCGCTTCCGGGGCCGGTACCTGTGCCGTTTCCACTACCTGTTCCGCCGCCGGTACCGTTGCCTGTACCGCCGGTGCCGTAACTGCCACGGCTTACACCGTCGCCACCACCACCCTGGTCGTTTCCTTTAATTAAATTATCAAGAGCCGAATTTGTCGGCTTTTTAGGTGTTCTATCAACCTGTACCTGTGGTTTAGAGTTTTGCATTAGCGGGTCTCTAACCTTTACAGGTTTCGTATTCGCAACTGCTTCAGCCTTATCGTCGTCGCTCCCTACCACTTCTTCACTGGGTTGTGAAGCTTTTTCTGTTACTTGCTGTGAAGGAATATTGCTCTGAAATTTAGCACCCGATCCTGATTCGCCAAAATTTAACGTAGCGCCGCCACCGCCACCGCCGCCATCCTCACCAAGGATAACAACAACTTCTTCTTTCTTTTCTTCTGCTTTGTCCACATCAAACTTAAAGACAAACAATAGGATCAATACAACAGTAAAGATAGCCGCTGTAATTATACCCGATTCTTTTTCCTCTCTTGTTAGCTGTACCATATTAAGGTTTTTTAGTGGTGGCTATAACAAACTTTAATTTTTGGCTTTCTCCAATTTCAAGAACATTTACCATGTCCTGAACTCTAAGATCATAAGGGAATCTAACAATAACCGTACTATCATTTGATTGTGCTACATGCTGTGCAAGTCTAGAACCAATAGAATCAAACGCCACGGGAGCCTGATCTAAATAATATCTATTTTCTTTTCCTTCTTCCACCTGTATAGAAAGGCTAATATGGCTTTTAGTTGTCTGTGCCGTACTCTTAGCTTTAGGCAAACTTAGTTTTATAACGTTTGGGTTAGCCAGCGTAGAGACTATAAGAAAGAACAAGAACAAAAAAAACATGATATCGCTAAGCGATGAAGCCGCGATTTCTGCATGAAAGCGTTTATTTCTTTTAACTCGCATTATTTACCTGTAGTTATAATGGTTACAAATTGTATGGCCTGTCTTTGTAAACGAAGCGCGAAATTATCTATCATCATGTTAAAATAATGATAAGCAGAATATGCAATTACACCTACAACAAGCCCAAGCCCGGAGCTAATCATTTTTTGGTATAAACCTTTAGAAATAGTATCTATAGTTATCTCTCCTTCTACAGAAATAGTATGAAAAATAACAATTACACCGCCAATGGTACCAATAAATCCAAGAATAGGCGCTATACCGGCAACAAGACCAAGAAAACCGAGTTTTTTCTCCATCATACCTATCTCAACGTTGGTTTGTTTCTCCATCATGCCTTCAATTTCGCTAAGCGGTCTGCCTATAAGACTAATGCCTGACTCAAGGATGTTTCCTTCAGCGGTACCAGCTTTACCAGCCGTCATTTGTGCAGTTTCAATTTTACCGGCACTTAACTGAAAGCGTACTTCATTTATAGTAGCATCATTATGTTTCATTACCTTACCATAATATATTGCTCTTTCTATAATTATATACAGTGTAAAAAACAATAGCAGCATAATAGGTATTACCATCACCCCACCATTCATTAACATATCAAAAAATCGTATAGGTTCTGCGGCTTTTACAGTTTTACCGGCAACTACTGCATTATCTTGCGAGGCAGCAGAAATAGTATCCTGAAATAAGAAAATTAAATTTGTCATATTTTACTTAAAGTTACTTTTAGTGTATTTGGGTTAGAGAAATTTGCCCATTATTAATGATAACGAATATATACTTTTTTGAGTATGCAAATAAAGAAAAAACCTGCCTATTTACATAAGCAGGTTTGATTATTTTAACAAAAAGCTTTGCTTACGCTACAACTTCTTCATTATGTCTTTTTTCTATAGCAGCTTTATCTTCTTTAGACATTGTGTCCACCAGTACAGGTGTAGCAATAAATAAAGATGAGTATGTTCCTACTACAATACCTACTAACATTGCGAATATAAATCCACGGATAGATTCACCACCAAAGATAAACATGATAAGTAAAACCAATATCATGGTTAATGATGTATTTACAGTACGTGATAATGTAGTATTTATAGACCTGTTTACAATATCCTTAAATGTACCTTTTGTATTACCGGCAAGGTACTCACGTACCCTATCAAATACAATTACAGTGTCATTCATAGAGTAACCAATAACGGTAAGTATCGCCGCGATAAAGTGCTGGTCCATCTCCATATGGAAAGGCATAAACTTATAGCACAATGAGTAAATACCTAATACAAATATAACGTCGTGAGCAACAGCAGCGATTGCACCAAGGCTATACTGCCATTTACGGAAACTTACCATAAGATAAATAAACACAATTGCCATAGAACCTAAAACCGCCCAGTATGAGTTTGTTTTAATATCATCTGCAACGCTCGCGTTAACCTTAGATGCTTGCAGAATACCTACTTTTTTACCTTCGCTTGTGTTAACAAACTGCTCGTAAGTTAAACCTGCGTGATAGTATTTTTTAAGGCCATCATAAAGCATTTTGTTAACTTCAGTATCTGCCTCTACAGTGTTTACGTTTACTTTATATTTAGTTGTAATCCTTAATTGAGATTCGTTACCAAATACTTTAGCATCTACTGCACCGTCAAATATTTTACCAAGATCTTCTCTTATTACTTCAGCATCAATTGGTTTTTCAAACTTAACCTGGAATGTACGACCACCTACAAAGTCAATACCCTGATCTAAACCATTTACATAGAAAGAAATACAGCTTACGATAACTACTAACGAAGAGAAAATGTAAGTGAATTTTTTAGCTCCTAAGAAATTAAAGTGAACATTTGTAAACCAGTTTTTAGACATAGCTGTAACAAACGTTAGTTTTTCGCCTCTTTTTACACTCCAGTCAAGGAATAATCTTGTTATAAAGATTGATGTAAATAAAGAAGTGAATATACCAATAAGTAGCGTTGTTGCAAAACCTTTAACCGGTCCTGAACCAAATATTAACAGCACTAAACCTGTAAGTACGTGCGTTACGTTAGCATCTGTAATAGATGACATTGCACCTCTCCAGCTAAATGATGTTTTAACTGCCTGATCAAGTGTTTGGCCATGGCGAATTTCTTCTTTAGCCCTTTCGTATATAATAATGTTAGCATCTACCGCAGTACCTATTGTAAGTACGATACCTGCAATACCCGGCAATGTAAGTACAGCACCTAAACTTGCAAGGAAACCAAACAAGAATAATATATTAACTACAAGAGCAGCATTTGCATACCAACCTGCTTTACCATAGTAAACAACCATCCAAAGCGATACTAAAAGTAAACCTACTATAGATGAGTTGATACCATTATCGATAGCTTCCTGACCAAGGGACGGACCTACTACTTCACTCTGAACAATATCGGCAGCTGCCGGAAGTTTACCAGCTCTTAGAATGTTAGCTAAATCTTTAGTTTCGGTGACATCAAATGAACCTGAAATTTGTGAGTTACCACCCGCAATTGCGCCTGTAGTTACACCCGGAGCAGAGTAAACAACATTATCAAGAACTATAGCAATAAAACCTTGCTCTCTGTATGCTTTACCTGTCATTTCTTCCCATTTCTGAGCACCACGTGTATTCATTTGCATGCTTACAGCAGGCTTGTTCATCTGATCAAAAGTAGCACTTGCACCTGTAATAACGTTACCGCCAAGTGGCGCAACGCTCTCTTTATTACTTTTTAGAGCGTAAAGTTCTAAAAAGCCTTCTGCTTTTTTTACATCTTCTTTACCCCATGCAAATCGTGCAAAACGAAGATCTGCCGGTAGAAGGCTACGGATATCAGCTCTTTTAAGGTAGCTGTTAATCTTCGCAGTATCTTTTGTAGAAGCTATACCTAAAATTGGGCCGCCCTGGCTAAGTTGTAATTTATCTAATAATGGATTATTGCCTTTTTTAGCAGAAGCCGAATCGCTTTTACCTAAAAGTTTTTCGATAGAATCGTTAGATGCTGTTGCAGTTTCTGTAGTGCCAACCTTCTCTGTTTTTTTCAGAGTTTCGTTAGCAGCCATTAAAAAGTTAGCAAGGTCGTTTACTTTGTAAGCTTCCCAAAATTCTAACTGTGCAGTACTTTGTAAAAGTTTTTTTACACGGTCGATATCTTTAGCACCAGGTAGTTCTACCATGATACGCCCAGACTCACCCATTTTTTGGATGTTAGGTTGTACTACACCAAACTTATCAATACGCTCTGTAAGTACTCCAAAAGCACTATCTATAGACTCTCCTACTTTTTTTCTAAGTACCTTTTTAACCTGGTCATCACTCATAGTAGTGTTAACGTCGTCACCCATAATCCTGTTTGTAAACAGTTCTGGTGATGCTAGTTTAGTATTACCGTTTGAAAGTTGTTGAAAAGCAACAAAAAATGCATCAAGATAATCCTGATTACCTTGTCTGTTTTTAGTTGCCTGATCTAACGCCTGGTTAAGCAAAGGATTTTTAGAGTTGTTTGCTAAGCCTTTTAAAATGTCCTTAACGGAAATTTCCAGCATAACGTTTATACCTCCTTCAAGGTCAAGACCCTTGTTAATTTGTTTGTCCCTTACTTCATTGTAAGTATAACCAAGGTAAACTTTCTCTTTTCCGATTGAGTCAAGGTAAGAAAGCTCTTTTTGGGTATCGCCATTGGCATACGCCTTGGCTTTATCCTCATAGTTACCCGAAACGAAGGTGAAAGAAAGCTGGTAGATACATACTAACGCAAATAAAATTGCGAAAAATTTAACGAGTCCCTTATTCTGCATTATTACTGAAAATTAATTATTCAATTTTTTAAAAACGAGCAAATATATAATTTACGATAAGATTAACCAATTAATTTGCAAATTATATCTTAAAAAAAAAGACCGCATCGTGCATCGTCATCCCTTTATAACATTGATATTGTCCCCTTATTAACTGCAAAACTTATATTTATAAAAAAATTATACTTAAACGATATAATAAATATCGAGCGCACTTAAGTCCTTTAGCAATTACAAATGGTGATAACAACCTTAATAAGACAATCTTTTTACCATAAAAAAGCCGGAGAAAATCTCCGGCCTTAGACTTAAATTATAGGCAATGTTTTTATGCTAAGACATCTTTAAGGTCGGCATTCATATTTCTGACAGCATCAGCACTTTTCGCAAACTTAGCTTTCTCGTCCTCGTTCAGGTCGATATGTAAAATCTCTTCCAAGCCATCGGCACCAATAATACAAGGCACACCCATGCAGATGTTAGTTTGACCATATTCGCCTTCCAACAAAACAGAGCAAGCGATCATTTTTTTCTGATCGTTTAATATACTATCAACAAGATAAGCAACAGAGGCACCCGGGGCATACCAGGCCGATGTACCTAACAAACCTGTAAGCGTTGCACCACCCACCATAGTATCTGCAGCAACTTTAGTTAAAACATCTTCGCCTAAAAAATTATTAACCGGGATACCGTTATAAGATGCCAACCTTGTTAGCGGAATCATTGTAGTATCACCATGCCCACCTATAACCATACCGTCGATATCGCCAATAGGCTTATCTAAAGCTTTTGATAAATAATATTTAAAACGGGCGCTATCGAGTGCGCCACCCATACCTATAACTTTGTGCTTTGGCAGGCCGGTAGCCTTTAGCGTTAAGTACGTCATGGTATCCATAGGGTTAGATACTACCACTATAATAGCATTAGGCGAATGTTTCAGTACATTCTCTGCCACGCCTTTTACAATACCGGCATTAATGCCTATTAGTTCTTCCCGTGTCATCCCCGGTTTTCTGGGAACGCCCGATGTTATTACTACAACATTGCTATTAGCTGTTTTGCTATAATCACCGGTTACGCCCGTTACTTTTGTATTGAAACCTGTATTAGGCGCGCATTGCATAATATCCATAGCTTTACCTTCGGCAAAACCTTCTTTAATATCTAGTAAAACTACTTCAGATGCTATACCTCTGTACGAAATTATATCGGCACAGGATGCACCTACATTGCCGGCTCCTACTATTGTTACTTTCATAAATTATATTTATTGGTATTGGTTTAATTACATGTATCGTAAATATACGCAATATTTAAAAACATAATAACATTATATGATGCTTTCATTACATAATTCATAATATCATATCACGAATAGAAATAAAAAGGGCACCTTTTAGGTGCCCTTAATACTATATAATTTGTGCTACTTATGCGTCGATTTTAGCATACGATGCATTTTTTTCGATAAATTCTCTCCTCGGCGGAACTTCATCACCCATAAGCATCGAGAAAATCCTGTCGGCTTCCGGAAGGCTGTCAATACCAACCTGGCGAAGCGTACGGAATTCAGGGTTCATCGTAGTGTCCCAAAGCTGCTCTGCATTCATCTCTCCAAGACCTTTATAGCGCTGTATTGCAGTACCACCACCCATTCGCTCTGTAATTATATCGCGTTGGTTCTCTGTCCACGCATATTCCTTCTTAGTTCCTTTTTTAACAAGGTATAAAGGCGGAGTCGCTATATAAACGTGACCGTTCTCGATAAGCTCTTTCATAAACCTAAAGAAGAACGTAAGGATAAGCGTAGAAATGTGGCTACCATCAACATCGGCATCACACATAATAACTACTTTGTGGTAACGTAGTTTCTCTAAATTAAGGGCTTTACTATCCTCGGCAGTACCAATGGTAACACCCAGTGCAGTAAATATATTACGTATCTCTTCGTTTTCGAATACTTTGTGATGCATGGCTTTTTCCACATTAAGAATTTTACCCCTTAACGGAAGAATAGCCTGAAATGCCCTATCACGACCTTGTTTTGCAGTACCACCTGCCGAGTCGCCTTCTACAAGGAAAACTTCGCATTTTGCAGGATCCTGCTCAGAACAGTCAGACAGTTTACCCGGTAATCCGCCACCACCCATAACGGTTTTGCGCTGTACCATTTCACGTGCTTTTTTAGCAGCGTGGCGTGCTTGTGCGGCAAGTATAACTTTTTGAACAATTATACGAGCATCGTTAGGGTTTTCTTCAAGGTAATTTTCAAGCATTTCGCTCACTGCCTGGCTAACCGGTGCTACAACCTCGCGGTTACCCAGCTTGGTTTTAGTTTGGCCCTCGAATTGTGGCTCCTGTACTTTTACAGATATAATTGCAGTAAGCCCCTCACGGAAGTCATCACCTGAAATTTCAAACTTAAGTTTATCAAGTAAACCCGAATTATCGGCATATTTTTTAAGCGTATTGGTTAAACCCCTACGGAAACCCGAAAGGTGGGTACCACCCTCATGTGTATTAATATTATTTACGTAAGAGAAAATATTCTCGGTATAGCTGGTATTGTAAATAAGCGCAACCTCTACAGGTATTTCGCCTTTTTCGCTTTCCATACTAATAACGTGCGAAATAATAGGTTCGCGGTTACCATCCAGAAAACGAACGTATTCTTTAAGACCCTCATCTGAGTGGAACACTTCCGATACAAATTCGCCTTTATCATCCTTAGTTCTCTTATCAGTAAGCGTTACAGTAATACCTTTGTTTAGGTACGAAAGTTCACGCATACGTGCAGCAAGGGTATCGTAAGAAAACTCAGTAGTCTGGGTGAAAATGGTATCATCCGGATAAAAAGTCTGGGTAGTACCCCTACGCTCTGTTTCACCTATTTGCTTAACCGGATATAGTGATTTACCTTTTTCGTATTCCTGCTCGTATATTTTACCATCACGAAAAACCGTAGAACGCATGTGGTTAGATAGCGCGTTTACTACCGATACACCCACACCGTGCAAACCTCCGGATACTTTATATGAATCTTTATCAAACTTACCACCGGCTCCAATTTTGGTCATTACAACCTCTAATGCCGATACGCCTTCTTTTTTATGCAGGTCGACCGGGATACCACGGCCATTATCTTCAACTGTTACAGAGCCATCTTCGTTTATTGCTACACCTATGGTATCGCAATAGCCTCCCATAGCCTCATCAATAGAGTTATCAACTACTTCATAAACAAGGTGATGCAAACCACGTACACCTACATCTCCAATATACATGGAAGGTCGCATTCTTACGTGCTCCATTCCCTCAAGTGCCTGAATACTATCTGCCGAATAACTATTTTTATTTATCTCCTCACTCATAAAATTTTATCTTAACGAAATTTTAAGTTTAACGAACAAATATAAGAAAACGCGAGGGATAATGCTATTCTATGAGTCGTTTTAGCATCTAAGTTATTAACATTTTATTATAATTTACGTTATACTAATGATTACATTGCATATTACAAAAATTATAAACAAAATACGTCCCGCTGATAGCGGGACGTATTTCCACAAACAAACAAAAAATGAATAAAAAACAATAATTTACAGTGTAACCTTACCCTGCGCAAGGGCAGTATCTGCATTAACGTGGGCAGCATTGGCACGTCCACTTGGGTCGGTATTCTCCTGCCACTTCGGAATCCATTTGCGAACGGTTTGCGCTGCGCTAACCTGCGAGAAATGTTTGTTAAATACCGACCTGTAAAAGTAGGCTTCTTTAGTAGCAGGCGTGTTGTATGGAAAACGCTCTGCAGCTCCTTCCAGCTCTTCATCGGTTACCTGAGAAGAGCAATATTCTATTAGTGTATCAATCCAGTTATAGCCTACCCCATCGCTAAATTGTTCTTTTTGCCTCCATAGAACCTCATCAGGCAGATACGGATCATCCGGCGTATCAAACGCTTTACGCAGTATGTATTTTTCTTTTCCCTCGTAGGTTTTTGGTTGTTTTTCTTCTGGTTTTATTTTTATAGCTAGTTCTAAAAAAGCTTTATCTAAAAATGGTACACGTGCCTCAAGTCCATGTGCCATAGTACTTTTATCTGCCCTTAGTAAATCGGCTGTAAACAGCTTCTGAACCCTTTCTACCGTTTCTTTTTGAAATTCTTCAGATGATGGCGCATTACGGAAGTACAAGTATCCACCAAATATTTCATCGGCTCCCTCACCCGATAATACTACTTTAATACCCATATCGGTAATAGCTTTACTTAAAAAGTACATTGGCGTGCTTGCTCTAATGGAGGTTACATCATACGTTTCTAAGTGCCAGATAAGTTTATCTAAAATCTCGATTCCCTGCTCTATCGTAAAATGCACTTCGTGATGCTCTGTGCCCAAAAATTCAGCAACTTTACGGGCAGCAACAGCATCGGGTGCGAAGGCATCAAGGCCTATGGAAAACGAGTGCAGCTTTTTCGAACCGCCTTTCATTAAACGCGCCGCGACGGATGATGTTAACGACGAATCGAGTCCGCCTGAAAGCAATACTCCAATTGGCACATCACTCATTAATCTCTTTTCAACTGCCTGCGTTAACGATGCACGGATTGCATCATAATCTACCTCTTCAACAGCTTTAGTAGTATCTTCCCATTGTGGTTTGTAGTACTTTACAAAGCCTGTTTTAGGCGTATAATAGTGTCCTGGTGGAAAGGTTGAAAACGTTTGGCACTGATCTGCAATTGCTTTCATCTCAGATGCGAAGTATATCCTGCCCCTGTCATCTAACCCGTAATATAATGGCTTTACCCCTAGCGGGTCGCGCCCTGCAATAAAGTCGTCACCATCTATTACTACAAAGGCAAAAATACCATCTAACATATCGCAAAATTCATAACCGTATTGCTCATACAAATGAACAATAACTTCAGAATCAGAAGTAGTGCGGAAAGTATGGTCATTTAATACGGTATCGCGCAGTTTACCGTGATTGTAAATTTCGCCATTGTGTACCATCCAGGCATCTTTAGTGCCTTGTATAGGTTGTTTACCTGTATTTAAATCGATGATGGAAAGACGCTCATGACCCAACATATGACCATTTGCAGTTACATGCACATCACTTTCGTCCGGGCCGCGGTGCGACATCCTTTTAGAAAGTTGTTTTACTAAAGCTTCATCTTTTCCTTTACCTATAATTGCTAAAATTCCACACATACTATTTCTTGTTAATGTTCGATGTTTAAAAACATTGATTTGGTTATTCTCAACAAGGCAAATCTCTTACTTTAGTTTCATTTATAATACATAAAATCTAAATATGGTTTCAATTTAAAAGTAAAATTAAATTTTTAATGAGAATATAAAAGCCAAGCAGGCCATATTTACAATGCATGATTACGAATCATAAAAAAACCATCCTGACGGATGGCTTGATTATAATTCATAACTGAACACTTTTCTAAGACACTTCCTGAATAATATAATTAGTACTGTTTATTTCAAACGTTCCACCTACTTCCATACCCATCATTTTAGCACCTAAAGGTGATTGTGGTGATAGTGCGATAATGCTGGTGTCATCAACTATTATTTTTGGCAGCGCGGCACTAACAAATAAGTACATGCCGTTTGCTTTTACCAAACTGCCCAAGGCAATTTTGGCTGATGTTGTATCGGGGTTTATTTTTTCTAGTACGGCACGCTGCTCCTGAAACTCGGCAATTTTACGGTTGAGCTTTTCTTGTTCAATGTGCATCATTGATAAAGCCGTTTCGTGCTTATCGCCCGCAGAACCCTTGGCATCGTTAGCGGCTCCTTCGGTTAAGGCAGCTATCATATCACGAAAAGCATCGAGCTTATCTTCTACTTGCTGAATATAGTATGTAACTATTTTATGTTTAAGTGAAATCATTTAAAAATTGAGCATTGAAATATTAAATATGCTGTAAAAGTAAAAAGATTCTCCGCTCTCACAGTTGCAATTGAACTGATAAACGAAGAATCTTTTATATGGTTGTCAAACTTTTTTTAATTCTTAATCTTTCAATTAAAAATTTAGAAGTTGAATTTATATGCTGCACCAATTAAAAACTGGAAGCCCTGCACCTGATAATTCACCCATTTTTGGTAATCCTGGTTGGCTATATTATTAAGCCTAAGGAAACCAGAAAGACGCTCGTTATATTTATAATTTACATGTGCGTTAACATCAAAGTAGCTTTTTAAGGTAACAGTGTTTACATCATACCCTAACGGGTTGCCCGCTGCAAAATTTTCCATGTATTGGCGGTCTTTTCTTTCGCCTACAAAGAAAATATTTGTACCTGCCGACCACTTTTCTGTAATAGCTACTTCAAGATTAGCACCTACTTTAATAGTAGGCAAGTTCCATGCTTCGTCCTGATCTGTAGTGTAACTATTAAAACTACCATTAACGCCAAAGCTTACGTTTTTAGAAAAATCTGCTTTAAGCTCTCCAAAAAAGCTAATCGTTTTTAAATGATCGTAAACTACTCCAAACGAGTTACCGTAAGAGTAACCTTCAAGGTTTGCGGCGGCATCAAGAGCAAAAGGATTGTTGCTTAAAAAGAACGCCCTATCATCTTCATTCATGTACGAACCACGAACGTTATACGAAACTGTGTTTGCCAGTTTACCTTTTAACCCAACATATAAATCATACTGCTGGCTTGTGGGCCTAACGTTAAGCGTAGGTGATACAAACGGATTAACACCTACAAAATCAGCGTACGAATTTTGTTTAAGCGAACCTTCAGCACCGGCATAGGCAACCATTAAATCGCCCACTAATTTATACGATGCTTTAATTTGCGGATAGATGTAAAAATTATTATCGGTGTCGCTATTTTGTTTACCCATGCTGTAAAACACACCTGCACCTATTTGTACGGCTAAATCATCTTTTTGATACTGGATACTTGGCTGGATACCCAAGTTAAAGTTGCTATACGCTATATCTCCGGTATCTTCATAATTTCTATCAAAGCTACCGCCTACATAATCACCAATTAAGTCAAACTTCACTTTTGTTTCAGAAATATCGATATCAAAAGAGGGCTTCACAAAAAAGCGGTTTTCTGCAGATCCTGAAGCATCCCAAAAACGTCTGTATTCTATAGCAGCATCATGAAAAAAGCTTTCGCTTACCGCAACCTTAGCACCTGCATACAGCGTATTATAAGTTTGTTTTTCGTCAATGCCCTGGATAGTTTCATTATCGAACGTGGTAGTTTCTAACGGAAGCCCGTACCAATTATACACCTGATTCTGGAAACCGGCATCGGCGCTCCAATTATACGTTTTTTGGCGGTTACCATACGTAAGATCGATACCTGTTGTACGATAATTATCATCAAGCTTTACATCATCAATACCGCCAAGCGACGACAGGTTGCGGATTGTAGCACCTACATACTGGGTATCATCAAGATTTTCGGTGATAAAAAGTTCGGCATTAACCGTACCGTAGTTACCAATTCCCAGCGTAGCATAGTTATTAAACAATTTTTCGCGCGCCTCCTTGTCTACTGTCGCCGCCTTGCCTTTTGCAGGAGCAAATGTAGAAGCTACAGGAAATGAAAATATATTATACTTAATTTCTTCTTTAGGAGCATCTTCGGCATCCTCTATAACAGGAGTTTCTTTTACTTTAAAAGCATCTGATATTGTAGGGGTATATGGCTTTACCACGTTAATTACCTCGGTACCTAAGTTTTCGTCCTTTTTTTGTGCGAGTGCGGGCTGGAGACCTGCAAGCGCTACAACAAAAGCTATTTTATATTGAAATTTAATGTTCATGGCTTAAATTAATTTTGGATGGATGAATTGCGTTTGGCTTCTTCGCCTTTAATGATATCAAGCTGTGCCTGTGCTTCCTGCACCACATCCTGATAGGCGGTAAAGTTTTTAATAACACTTTCAAGAATATAAGTAGCTTGATAGCTATCTTTTAACCCATAAAAGTTTTTAGCCATTACAACAAGGCCTTTGGCTCCAAAATATTTGTAACCCGAATAATCTTCAGATAGTTTTTGCACCGTAGTGTTACTCGCCTCATATTTGCCTTCTTTGTTTTTAAAGTAGGCATCGTAATACAATGCCTCTGCGGCAAGCTCGCCTTTAGCAATGGTTAGCAATTTAGCATATGCTGCTTTTGCTTTAACCTCGTCGTTGCTTTTTATGGCAGATCGTGCCACGATAATTTGGGCATCACTTTTTACACGGTCTTCGGTTTTAGTATTGGCTAAAACTTTCTCTGCATAAATTACTGCGTTAGGATAATCTTTCTGCTCGTAGTAGCTTTTCATAAGGTTAGAATGCGCGAATGTTTTATTCTGCGGATAGTCTGCCTCTGTTTCAAGCTGTTTTAAAACCGGTGTAGCTTTAGCATAATCGTTCTTTTTAAGATATATTTCAGCCAGTCGCGCCAATGCCTGCTCTGTAAACTCGCTACGTGATTTGCTTACAACAAATTCGTAGTTAGGTATCGCATTGCTCTCTAAACCTTCGGCATAATATGATTGTGCCAAATAAAAGTTCGCTTTAAGCGATGATATCCCGTTAGGAAATTTAGCCACATAACTACTTAGCGCAGATATTGCAGCTTTGTTATTATTTTGCAGGTATTGTTTTTCAGCAGCTTCGAATGCAGTGTTATCAAGGTCGGCATCACTAACATCAACAAAGTCTAAGGTCTTGACCCATGTAGCATACTCATCGGTACGGCCGTTATCTACATAAATAAGGCGCGCTGTAGTTACAGCCTCCATAGCTTCCGGCGTATTCGGGAATTTAGAAACAACCTCTTTAAACTTTGCAAGGGCTTTATCATCCTGCTCGGCATTATAGTAAATAAGTGCCTGGCGCATAATTGCCCTGCTGGTGTATGAGCTCGATTTATATTCAGCCAACAACCTGTCGTAAGCCTGTATAGCTTTGCCGGTTTGTTTTTCGGTTACGTAAGTATTACCCAATTCATACAGAGCATCATCTGCATATTGCGATTTTGGATAGGTTTGAATGAACTTGGTAAGGTCTTCAATTTTCTTTTCGTTACGGGCTACAAAACCATAGCTAATCGCTTTTTGGAAAAATGCATAATCAGCATCAATACCCCTCATTTCGATGGCTTTGTTGTAGGCCTCCATAGCCGGCCAGTATTTACCCGAAACAAACTGGCTGTCGCCTAAGCGCAAATAAGCATCATTTAATCTAACGGCATCACCTTTGGTAGATGTCTGTGACACATAATCATTAAAATATTTAGCCGCTTGATCATACTCTTTCAACTTGAAATAGGTATATGCAATGTTGTAATTAATATGCTTGTATTCCGGAGTGGTTTTAGCCTCAGCAAAGCCCATAAACTGTTTAAAGCTTATAAGTGCTTCATTAAACTGGTCTAGAACATACTCAGTTTCTGCTTTCCAAAAAGTAGCACGGGCAGTAATACGCGGGTCGCGCTGCTCTGTAATAGATTTTTTAAACAACCCTATTGCTTCCTGGTAGTTACCATCGGTATACAATTCCATACCACGGTAAAAAGTTACCTTTTGGTAGGCTGCCCTATTTTCGGGCGATTTATTTTTCTCTAAAAGCGTAAGCGCCTCTTTGTAGTTTTTAGAGGTAATGTACGAGTTAATAAGCAAAGTCTGGATTTCCGGCTTAAATGGCGATGCCGGATACTTCTCGATAAAAGACCCTAAGACTCCAGGTACACTTTGGTATGGGTTACCAATTTCGTAACTCAACTTGGCATAGTTTAGATAAGCATCTTCCTGAATTTTGGCATCAAATTCCATTTCAGATGCATTTTTAAATGCATTAAGTGCCTGCTGCTTCTTATTAGTTTTTAAGTAGCTCTCTCCTAAATGGTAGTAAGCATTTTGTGCAACCGAATCGTTACCGCCAATTATTTTATTAAACTCGGCAATGGCATTTTCATAATCGCCTTGCTTGTAATAAGCATATCCTAACTGGTAAAAATCAGTATTGTTCCATTTACCTTTTGTGCCACGGTAGGCCTTAAGGTACGGTATTGCTTTATCATACTGGCCAAGGTTAAAATAACTCTCGCCTATAATTTTAGATAATTCTGATTTTTCGTTGGCATCGCTTTTTGGCAGTTGCGGCACTCCTACCTCGATTGCTTTTTGAAAGTTGCCTTGCTTAAAATTCATATCGGCCTGAAAGTACGACATCTTATCGCTGTACTTAGCCTTATCTTCTACCTCTACCGATTCGAAATACTGCGTAGCTTTTTTGTAGTCATCACCTTCATAAGCAATAAAGCCCAAATAATATTTAGCCTGGGAACCGTATTGTTTCGAATTTTTTACTTTATCTAAGTATTTATCGGCTTGCTTTTTATCACCGGCATTAAAATAACTGTATCCTTTTTGGAAGTTGTAACGATCTCTGTCGGCACCCGTAAGGCTGCCCTCATCCACTTTATCATAAAATTCTAACGCATCTTTATACCTGCCCTGGCTAAAATGGTAACCGGCAACCTCTACATATCCCTGGTTTTGCTTAGTACTTGTAGGATAATCAGAAACGAAATCTTCCATCAACACATCGGCATTTTTTTGATTGAGCTTAATAGCGCTTATGGCTATGTAATAAGCACAATCTGCCTTAACATCTGTATCCTGATTATCTGATTTTGTTTTTTCGAAAAGTATCTGGGCAGCCTGATATTGTTTATCGTTAAACAGTGTTACTGCTTTATCGTAGTCTTTAAGTTGATGGGTGTAAATGGAAGATTGCTGTGCCGAAAGGCTTAGCCCCCAAAGTGGTAGGGAGTACAGCAGGGCCCGGTTGAGTCTGCGCATGTGTTTTTATTTTATGGTAGCCAAATATACCAAATTCTTATTTATAATTTAACGGATGTTTTTATGCTTTTAGTATGAATTACCCTTTAATTTACTAAACTTTTTAAGGAGCCAAACTTACAAATACATGCCACTGGCATTAAAATTTTAACCGAAAATTAACCAACACCATATACTATTAATGTGGTGGCTTAAATAAAATTTTGATTACCGCCCTTTACTTACTACTTTTACAACACTAAACAAATAATAGCCTTATGTTGCAGCCTGTATTATCGCTTAAAGACGTTACTATTTTTCAGGAAAATAACGCAGTACTTACAAATATTGACCTTGAAGTAAATCATGGTGAATTTTTGTATGTAATTGGTAAAACAGGGTCTGGTAAAAGTAGCCTTATGAAAACTTTATATGGCGACCTTAAACTTAGGGACGGACAAGGACAGTTTGTTGAGTATGACCTTGCCAAACTCAGAGAGAAGGATATACCTTACCTACGCAGAAAAATAGGGATTGTTTTTCAGGACTTTAAATTACTACCGGACCGATCGATACACGAAAATTTGCTTTTTGTGCTTAAAGCTACAGGCTGGAATGAAAAAAAAGAAATGGACGTTAAAATTAACGAAGTGCTTGATAAAGTAGGTATGAAAAATGCCGTTAATAAAATGCCGCATCAGCTTTCTGGTGGTGAGCAACAACGTATTGCCGTAGCGCGTGCCCTTCTTAACGACCCAGAGGTTATTCTTGCCGATGAGCCAACGGGTAACCTTGACCCGCAAACCAGCGTAGAGGTTATGCAATTGCTTAGGCAAATTAACCAAAACGGTAAAACCATAATTATGGCAACGCATGATTATGCGCTGATAATGAAGTTTCCGGGTAAAACACTTAAATGCGAAGACGGCAAATTATTTGAAGTTGTGCAACGCACTGTGTAGTGATATTAATAAATAACATTCAGCTAAATTCTTCCAAAAAATTAACTAAAAGTTCGAGCGGAAAAAGATGCATTATTATAATTAGTATTACTACAATTTAACATATTACGTCAAACTTTTATATGCTTTCTATATTAATTCCTACCTATAATTATAGTGTATTTAAGCTTGTACGCGAGGTACAACTTCAGGCAGCGAGAGAACATATAGATTTTGAGATTGTCGTTGTTGATGATGCCAGTACAAATCGTAATACCATTGATGACAACCAAAATATTTCACTAATAAATAATTGCCACTACTTACTTCTAGATAAAAATATAGGGCGCAGTAAAATACGCAACCTGCTAGCTCGAAAGGCCAGGTATAACTGGCTATTATTTTTGGATGCAGATACTATACCTGTTAGAGACAACCTCATATCTAACTACCTGCAATATCTTAATAACGAAGAAAAGGTGGTATATGGGGGTATTCAATATCAAGAGGAAAGGCCTACCGACGAACTACTTTTACGATGGGTTTACGGGCGCGATCGTGAAGCGTTGCAACCAATTATAAGGGAACAAAACACCCACCTATCGTTGCTCACAATGAATTTTGCTATAAGTAAATCTATTTTTGATAAGGTAGTTTTTAATGAAAATATTACCCATTATGGTTATGAAGATGTTTTGTTTTCATACAACCTCAGCCAGCAGAATATTAAGGTACAGCATATACATAATCCTGTTTGCCATTTAGGGCTTGAAGAAAGCTATAAATTTATACGCAAAACTGAGGATGCACTTGGAGTCCTAAAATACTTAATGGTTAATAATTTAATTCCTGAAGATTATTTAAGAGTTAGCAAACTATACTCTAAAATTGTAAGTGCTGGGCTAAAAAATACTACAGTGTTTGTTTTTAATCTGCTTAAAAAGCAGTTTATCAAAAATCTTTCAGGTAAGCATCCTTCGCTTTTAATATTTGATATTTATCGCCTGGGATACTTATGCACTTTAAAGTAATGATTTAAAGAATGTATCCCATTGTTGCATTATAGCATCAATATTATAAGTTTCACTACTTTTTGCAGCTTTAGCCCCCATTTTAAATCGTAAATCGTTATTTTCAATTAAACTAATTACTGAATTTAAAAAAGCATCGGTATTACCATCTTCAATCAAAAAACCGTTTAATCCATTACTTATTATTTCGGCAGGGCCTACCGGACAATCATATGCAATACAGGGCACGCCGCAACCCATAGCCTCAAGCAAAACCATACCGAAGCCTTCAAACCTCGAAGTCATTATATATAGTGATGTATTTCTATAAACCTCTAAAATATCTGTTGTGGGAGGTAAAAAGTTAATACCACTTATAAGGCCACAATCAATAGCCATTTGCTTAATGTTATAATCAGGATTATAATCGCCATAAATATCTAACGACCAATCCGGATACCTCTCTAAAACCTTCTTCCAAATAGTAAACATTTGGTCATATCCTTTTTCATAAGAATGGCGGCCTACAGCAATAACTTTTTTATTTTTAAGGTTACTTACATTCTCTGTTTTAAACCATAAGGGATTAGGTATAACAGTAATATTATCTAGATCCCATTCATTTTTACCATGCTGTGTAACCACCACAAATTTGGTAAATCGTGCGGCACTATAGTTCATAAAACTGTAATTAAGTTTATCAAGAACACGTTTTAGCACATTTGGGGCGGCAGCTTTACCTTTTATGAATTTAGTAATGTGCCTTTCATAAACCAGCACTCGTTTTCTTTTTAATATAAATGGTAGTAGAAAGCTTTTTAATCCGTTATCGCATATTATTACAACATCAGGATTTACAGCTTCAATACTTTCATTTAAAAGCTTTGCATACGATTTGAAGTACACAAATTTATTTGCCTTATCAGGATTGATGGAAATACGCTTGATTAACGGACTTACATGGTAAAAAAGGTTTTCTTCCCGATTATAGCTGGTGGTTATTATTGTAACATCATATTTTAAACGTTCGGCCAGGTAACCTGCTTTTAACAGTAACACGCGTTCAAGCCCGCCCGCGCCACTTATAGTATTTGTTATATATGCAATTTTCATTTTTTTGATTCCAAAAAATCACCATACTCCCTAATGTAGTCATCCTCAGAAAAAACATCGTCAGAAATTACAAGGCATACCGCACCCGATGAAAAATTTTGTAGTTCGCGCCATATACCATTAACAATATGCAAACCTTTATTTGGCCTGTTAAGGCTAAATGTTTGCTTTCGATTACCATCATCCAATATCACATCAAAACTGCCACTGATAGCTATTAGTATCTCGTGTTGCTTTATGTGACTATGCCCTCCTCTTTCAGCCCCGCTTGGCACATCATACAAATAATAAATACGCTTTAAATTATAAGGGATTACCCCTTCCTGAATAAATGCTAGATTACCCCGGGTATCTTCAACAACAGGAAAATCTATAATTTTAATATCATCAAGTGTTGTTTTCATATCATCTTTTTAAATGCCTGTCTACCTTTTAGTGTAGCTGCAATTGCCTTAGGTATCTCGGTAAATTTAATTTTATTATGTTTTATTTCATGCGCTAACTTTAAAAGCACAAGCATAAAGTAGTTATTATTAACTATATTGGTAAATAATGCGCCTTGTACATAATACTTTTCTTTAATACTGGCCCTGGCATGCGTATCAATATTGTTATGTCTCACAATAACCTGAGGTTCCATAATCATCAACATTTTCTTTTTATTAATATCATTAATAAAAATCGCCTCTTCACCCATTGAAAAATTTGCACCCAACCCGAAATTAGTATTAAACGTTATATTAGAACGTTGTAAAAAATCTCTATTTAATACCATTTCGATAGACATTATATTAAGCCTCTGGATCAAATTTTTAACCGCAATACGTTGATTCGGATATTTCTTATAAAGCATACCATCAGATTTTTCGGCCCTAAAGGCAATGAGGGCGGCAGAAGAATTTTCATTAAACGCTATAAGTATACTCTCCATGAAACCGTCAGCAAAAACCACATCATCATCTGTAATTACACACAGCTTAGCTGTGGCATTTTTTAACGCCAGATTACGGCTTCTGGACAATCCCTTTTCAAAAGAATTTATTACTTTAATGGTCGGATAACCAGAATGTAAGGTGTTCTCTGCAGAAGTTTGATTAACTACAAGAATATTAAATTCAGAAAAATGGCACATTGGAAACATTGGCGCTAAAAAATCGAGCGAATTTCTGTGCATAGTCGCGACCAAAATTTCAATATCTGATTTACTAAACGCTTCTGCCAATTGTTATATATTTACACAAATATAAAAATTTAAGGCAGACTAATGAAAATACTTTTAGTAGGCGAATACAGCAGATTACACAATTCTCTTAAAGAAGGTTTAATAAGGTTAGGGCATCAAGTTGATATTGTAAGTACGGGCGACAGCTTTAAAAATTATAGTACTGATTTTTCGATAGCACCTGTACTTATAAATCGAAATTTGCTAACACGCACAATTAAAAAAATTGCCTACAAATTGTTTATAGATCTTGAAAAAATTGAAAAAGCATACCAGTTCTACCGACTTTTACCCCAACTATCAGGCTATGATCATGTTCAGCTTATAAACAGCGATGCAATAGAAACCTACCCTTATCTTACACTTAAACTCTACAAAAAACTTAAACAGCAAAATAAAAAAATAAGCCTCTTGATTTGTGGTGACGAGACACCCATTACAGATTATAACTTATCAGGAAACCTGAAATACTCTGTACTCACCCCCTATCTAAATAATCAAATATTAAAGAAGCAATTTTATTACCCATTAAAGTACAGCACTAAACCGTATCGAAAAGTTTTTGACTGGATAAGTAGTAAAACCTCGGTTTTAATTACCTCCGATCTTGACTATGAGATACCTGTGCGTGAAATGGGTTATAAAACTATTTTTATACCTAACCCTATAAATATAGACGTCATTAAACATAATCCACTTTTCATCCATGAAAAAATTGTTGTGTTTTTAGGAATAAACAGAATGAGCTATGTTAAAAAAGGGATCTGCTATTTTGAAGAAGCTTTAAGGGTGGTAGACTTAAAATATGGTGATAAACTAGAAATCATAGTAACGGAGAATATACCTTATGCCCAATATATTAAATTGTATGATAGTGCCCACATAGTGCTCGATCAGGTTTATGCATACGACCAGGGCTACAATGCGCTGGAAGCTATGGCGAAGGGAAAAGTAGTTTTTACCGGTGCTGAAAATGAATTTAATCAATATTATAATTTAAGCGAAGAAGTAGCTATTAACGCCTTACCCAACGTAGACGCGATAGTAACTGATTTAAGCTATCTTATTGAGCATCCGGAAAAAATTGTTGCTATAGGCAATCGCGCACGAAAATTTATCGAAACAGAACATAATTATATTGCTATTGCTAAAAAATATTTAGCAGCTTGGGAAAGCGATTATAAATAAATTTTTAATAATAACCACTTTTCTAAAAGTGGTATTTCTGTATCCCAGTCTCTCGTTGTATTTTCTTTTAACAGCTTAGCCGGTATACCACCAATCAATATATTTTGACCGAAGCCGTCGTAATCTTTATTACAAAGGCTGTTTGATGCTACTGTGCAAAAGTCGGGCGTTTTAGTGTTAGGCATAATAGTTACACGGCTGCTTACATAATTGTAATTGCCAATTTCTATTTTACCGTTAACAGGATATGCAATTTTAGTTAGGGTATTAATCATTGGATGAAAATGGGAATCCATTATCTGGCTGTCTGCTCCAAATCTTGCATAATTACCCAAAGTAATTTTTTCAACACATATAAATTGTGTGTTTGAAGCTAAACCAGTCATATTACCAAATTGTGCGTAAGCCTGTTTACCTACATATAAAAATACATCTTTACCAAATTGTGCATAACCTTTAAATTCAACTATACCCGCAATCATTATCTCAGCAATATTTTTAGATACTGTAGCCATTTCATACTGTAGACCAAATTGTATCATCCCGGTACAAATAGGCGCAGTAATATTTATGCTACCACTTATATCCTGAAACTTGACTTTTCCGTAAAAAAATACAGGCAACTTTTTCGCAACTTTAAACGGAAATTTTTTGAAATTAAAGTAGATAGTTTTTACCCAATTAATCCTTATTAAAAGTGCTATGTTTTTTTTAATTTCCATATTATTGTCTTCGGATTGTCCTATTTATTATCCCCTTAATATCAAAATGTTTTACCGATTCCCTAACTAATAACGTAAGAAAGATAAAAAACAGTAATAGTATTGTAACATACTTAACTACATTATTCGTTAATGTATTAGTAAGTATTAAAATTAGCATAGCCACCAGGCCTAATGCTAATAGTTTATAAAGTCTTTTGTTATACATCAGCTTGTACCTTAGTTTTACTATAAAATAAACAGCTATTAAATGTATAATATAATAACTTAAAAAACCAATACCCAACCCCTCGAGCCCGCCGTAATAATATCCAACCAAACAAAAACATATATATATAGCGTTAAACAAAAATGATGTCTTTAAAAAAACTGAAGAGTCGGCCCTTGCAATAATTACATAGCCTATACAAAACGATATCGCTTTAAAAAACATAGCGATAACCAGCCAGAATAGCATAGGAACTACCGATAAAAATTTGCTAGAGAACAGCAACTCGATAATTATAGGCATTAAGCCAACGAAAGCTACAATAACCGGAATTATAAGCAGTATTGAGAATGTTAGCTGCTGACTAACTGCCTCCCCTTCCTTAAAATGATCTTTTTTATAGCTTGCCAGCCGTGGATAATATTCCATAGTCATGGCACTGAAAATAATACCCATGTATGATGTAATAATTACCTGTCCTGTATTAAACAATCCTACCTCGGCTATCCCCGTAGCGTGATTTATATACAGCTGTATTATATAATTTGCAACTACCGGCAAAAAACCATTAATAGCTACAAGGGCGCCAAAGTGTAATGTTTGCTTTCCTTCTTTAATTACCACATTATATCTTAAAGGATGTTTTGCTATGGTCATTTTGCTGTAATAGTAACAACTTACTCCTAACGTAACTGCGGCAGATAACAATATGGATGGAAGTATTGCATCAACTTTAAGATAGATAAATAGCGGAGCAGATAACAATAAACCAAACAGATTGCCCAATAAGTTAGTTTTCGCTAAGTATTTTAACTTTCCTTCGCCCTGCATTATGGCAGTTTGCCCTGCAACAATCTGCCGAAATAAGATAGCGATAGATATTAATATTAAAGAAATAACCTGCGTTTTATTTCCAAATATCCACTTACTAAGATTGTATGATATCACTATAAAAAATAGTGTTCCTGCAATACCCGTTATAATAGATAACCTGATAATAAGTGCAGCTGCTTTAGATTTTTCTACGGGGTTATCTTTATTTTCAGAAACTTTTTTTACTCCTGCAACATCAAGCCCAAGTCCGCTTAATTGCCGTATTATATCAAAACTACTATAAAGCAAACTAAGTGTACCATAACCTGCAGGACCAATAAGCACAGCGAAAAATTTATGCCGGACAGCGGAAATTATTAAGTTGGATAACTGAACTAATCCGAAAAGAGATGTTGATTTAATTATCTTTTTATATGAATTTTCCTTTTCAGACATTATAGATTTGTTCCACTATTAAACAATATAGTATCTAAAAGATGATAATCAGCAGTTTGTACTTCATAAAAATTATGTGCTATGGTACGGGCGCCAAAACTCTCCTTCCAAAAAGCTAAGCCCTGATTAAGTTTCCGGCCCTGCTGCTCATTAGAAATGCCAAAGTCGAAATATTTTTTATCGGCATAAACTTTAGTAATTAAGTGATGGTATAAAAAGTCGAGGCTACCGGTTTCACCTTTATCTGCATTTGCAGAAATGTATTGTGCATGCGCAACGGTATCGGTTTCAAAAATAACGGTGCCTGCCGCAATGGCATTATTATATGATACTGTATATAGCTTAATGTTATTCGGAAAAAGGGCTTTAAGCTTTAAAATTTCATCTACAGTATGTACAGGTTTAGCTTCATGCTTCGCAAGCAAATTAGGTTCTAAAACCTGTTGCCAAAAATCTTCAAAATCATCACTTTCCTGCACCTTCAAATTATTAGCGATACCTTTTTTTACACCTTCCATCCTGTTAGAAGCTACTTTTATTGCATATGTATTTTCAATCACCGACATAGCATCGCGCCGCACCAATTTCGCATTTGCTATAAAAAGTGCATACTCTAATTCTTCTGCCGGAATTTGATGATAAATATGAGGAATAGTCTTTGTATAAAGTGTCGTAACATTGTTATCATTAAGATAAGCTAAAACAGCTTTTAAAATGGCTACCACATTTGCAAGCTTAGCATTGCTGTTAATAACTAAACCTCCGTAAGTTAATCCCTGGTGTGAGTGTACTACATCGCCTGCTTTATTTGCAGGCAAAAGCGCAACAAGCTTTTGACCTTCAAATATTAATAAAGAAAAATCCTGGAATCTGTCCTTATGATATTCTATAAAATCGCGGTGAAACAAAAAAGTACCGTTTTTCGAACGCGATACAAATTCATTCCATGGCATATAGTATTCTGCATTATAAACTTGTACCCTATACATTATTAATATTTAGAAAGCCCTATCTTTATTAAAAGGTAAAAATAACAATTTATTTGGGTAGATACCTTACAAACTTCACGCTAACAGTTTTTATATATTGTCTAACCAGTTTGACGATGTAATGGTCTTTTTAGTTAATTTTATAAAAATTAATGTCGTGAAACAAAAATTACTGCTATCTCTATTGTTATTCACCTTCTCTTTTACCGTGAGAAGCCAGATAGACATTAATCTTTACGAACAATTTAATGGCCGGTACGATTTTACATTTGTGGGCAATACACTTAACCCAAGCGAAAATGGTAATGGCGAGTGTGCTATATTAACGTCATCGTCGGCCAACTTGAATTTAAATAGTAACGATGCATTACTCAAAGCCTATCTGTATTGGGCCGGGAGCGGATTGGGCGATTATAATGTAACGCTAAATGGTAATGCGATATCAGCGTCGAGAAAATTTCCTGTTCAGGCAAATAATACTGATGAAGTTACCAGGCCCTACTTTAGCGCTTTTGCCGATGTAACTGATATTGTAAAGACCAAAGGCAACGGTACTTATACACTTTCTGATCTAGATCTTACCGATATTATTAACGAGAATAAGCCATACAACGAAAATATTTACTGCCAGAATGGGACAAACTTTGCTGGATGGGCTTTAATAATTGTTTACGGAAATGAAGCACTCCCACTTAACCAACTCAATTTATATGATGGTTTACAATTTGTACCCAAAACAATTAATATATCGTTGCCCAGCTTAAATGTTATCGATAATGAAGGTGCGAAAATAGGGTTTGTTGCATGGGAGGGCGATGCAGGTATTTACGAGAAGGAAACGCTGACTATAAACAACAAGGTGTTGAGCAATCCACCATTAAATCCTGAAAAAAATGCTTTTAATGGAACAAATTCAGTTACAAATTCCGATGAACTTTATAACATGGATCTTGACATTTACAGCATTAATAACTATATTAATGTGGGCGACTCAAAAGCAGAAATCATGCTTACATCAGGTCAGGATTTTGTTATGGTCAACGCAATTATAACCAAACTTAATTCTCAGTTGCCTGATGAAACAATTACGGTGGGCAATAGTAGCAATCAATGTAACTCGCGGGTGATGACCGTAAATTATACTGTTCACAATAAAAATAGTACAAACGCACTACCGGCAGGCACATCGGTAGGGATTTATGTAAATGGTGACTTAATTGCCACAACAAAGACTCGAGCAATTATACCAATAGGCGGTAGTGAAGCAGGCAGTATTGATATTACTGTTCCGGACAGCTACCCAGATAATGTTGACATTATATTTATAGTTGATTATGATGAGAGCGTAACAGAAACTAACGAAACTAATAATAGCTATTCATACCCGTTTGCATTTATTAAATCGCCGGCAGTCTCGCAACCTGAAGACGTAACCGCCTGCGATAAAGGTTTTGGAACCGGGATATTCGATTTTTCAGCGTATGCTGAACTGTTAAAAAATAATGAAGGCGATGGTGTTACTTTTTACCTCAACCAGCAGGAAGCTGAAACGCAAACCAATTCTATAAGTAATACAACGCAATTTTCAAGTATTGAGAATCCTCAACGCATATTCGCATTAATTGATAATGGCAGTTGCCAGAGCATAACATCCTTTTTGCTAATTACAAAAAAATGCAAGCCAACTACTTACAATTATATCACACCTAACGGTGATGGCTTTAACGATACTTTTTTTGTCGAAAATTTACGCAACATCTTTTTAAATTTTAAAATGAGCATTTATAATAGGTGGGGTAACCTAATTTGGACAGGAAGACATGCCGATGCCGACTGGGACGGGATTGCTAATGTAGACAAAGTTGGAGCTGATAATAAAACAGTCCCTAGAGGCACATATTATTATGTGTTGGAACTTAATGACCCCGAATATCCGGAGCCTTTGGTTGGCTGGGTGTATGTAACAATGTAAATAAAGACTGTAGCAATTACTTTAAATAAAAATGGTGCAAATAAGTATTACTACTTCTTTGCACCATACAAAACTGTATACAACCTATTTAATCTTCTTACTTATTCCTCACCCTGATTTTCTTTTTCTATCGAAGCACTAGATCGTGCCGCGTAAAGATTGCCTGCAGCGGCAGCGCTTTCTAAAATAGAGTTAGATTTTTTAGGCTGTTTTTTACCTAAAGCTTTATGCATAGGTATTTGCAACGTTTGGTTTGCAGCAATTCCTTGGGCAGCGGAAGGGTTAAACTCATAAATATCGTTTGGCTTTACTTTATACTTACGGCATATAAGCATTATATTTTCGCCCATCATTACCTTGTGGCTAACCATTTCGGCAGATTCAGAAGCTTGTTCGGTAACTTCATTTTTAAAGGCAGTTGTAGTTTCCTGCGCACTTGCAGTTCCAACATACAAAAAAGTACAAAGAATAATCATTAAGTAATTTTTCACTTCCATAAATAGCTGATTTTTAGTTGGTAATCTATAAATATAAATTTACCAACTAAATACAACTTATTTACAAAGGTATTTTTTTTTATTATAAAGACTAAATAAAACTTAAAAAACTATTAATCATTCATAAGTTTTCTAAAATTGGTGATGAGTGTTGATGACTCTACATAATTTTAAGAAATAGACACAAATAGCAATGAAAGAAAACTAACGTTAAAATATTCATAAAAAGCTTAAAACTTAAATTTTAGTTATTTTTTGAATATTTTATAATCCGAATATTTAAAAGATACCTATTAGCCCTATTTCGTATATGCAATAGATAAAGGACAGAGTTTAGTAACGTAATTAATTCTCTACAAAAGTTAAAACTAAAAACCGCGCTATTGCGCGGCTTTCAATATAGTTACAGGTTATTCCCACTCAATAGTTGCCGGTGGCTTAGAGCTTATATCATAAACTACCCTATTTACGCCTTTAACCTTATTTATAATCTCGTTACTAATTTTCATTAAAAACTCGTAAGGTAGGTGTACCCAGTCGGCCGTCATGCCATCAGTACTTTCAACTGCACGTAACGCAACAACTTTTTCGTAAGTACGTTCATCACCCATTACACCTACACTGTTTACTGGCAATAATATTGCACCTGCCTGCCAAACTTTATCGTATAGACCATGCTCGCGCAAGCCGTTTATAAATACAGCATCAACTTCTTGTAAAATACGCACTTTCTCGGGAGTGATATCACCAAGTATTCTTATCGATAACCCGGGGCCCGGGAAAGGATGGCGACCCAGTAATTCAGGATCGATACCCATTGTCGCCCCTACCCTGCGCACCTCGTCTTTAAATAACATACGCAAAGGTTCAACCACCTGAAGTTTCATAAAATCAGGAAGGCCACCCACATTATGATGCGATTTTATTGTAGCCGAAGGCCCTTTTACAGAAACCGACTCAATAACATCAGGATAAATGGTGCCTTGGGCAAGCCATTTTACACCTTCAAGCTGATGAGCCTCGTCATCAAATACTTCGATAAATACGCGGCCTATGGTCTTACGTTTGGTTTCAGGATCAGATATCCCAGCAAGTTGCGACAGAAAACGATCGGCGGCATCAACGCCTTTAACGTTAAGGCCCATATCTTTATATTGATGTAATACGCTCTCAAATTCGTCTTTACGAAGCAAACCGTTATTTACAAAAATGCAATAAAGGTTTTTTCCGATCGCTTTATTTAAAAGCACAGCAGCAACGGTTGAGTCTACCCCGCCCGAAAGGCCTAATACAACTTTATCGTTTTGTATTTTAGTCTGAAGCTCTGCTACAATATCCTCTACAAACGAGTTTGGTGTAAAGCTTTGAGGTACCTCGGCAATTTTTACCAGGAAGTTTTCAAGCATTTGTTTACCATCGGTACTGTGGTACACCTCCGGGTGATATTGTATAGCATAGGTAGTTTCGCCTTCAATTTTGTAAGCGGCATTTTCTACATCTTTAGTACTTGCAAGCACTACAGCATTTGTAGGCAGCTTTTTAATAGTGTCGCTATGGCTCATCCATACCTGGCTATTAATCGATACACCTTCTAAAAATGGTTCACCCTCTTTAATGTAGGATAGGTTTGCACGGCCATATTCGCGTATGTTACTGGGGGCAACCTCTCCCCCATCAAAGTGGGCCAGATATTGCGCGCCGTAACAAACGGCTAATAAAGGTAATTTACCGCGTATTTGCAGCAGGTCAGGATGCGGTGCATCTTCTGCCCTTACAGAAAAAGGGCTACCCGATAATATTACGGCTTTGTATGATGATAAATCTGTTGGTGGGTTGTTGTAAGGAAAAATTTCGCAGAAGATGTTTAACTCGCGAACCCTACGCGCAATAAGTTGTGTGTATTGCGACCCGAAGTCTAAAATAAGTACGTTGTGTTGCATGTGCAAAAATAGATATAAAATTGGAAAATGAAAATGCCGGACTAGAAATTTTTGTACGATTTAATCCAGTTTATAAATTGTCTTTTCATTATTATTTTTCAGTTACATCGCAAAAATTAGTTGTCTGATTAGCAAGCATGATCATCTTTCACAACATCTTCTTAATAATGTTAAACAAATGGTATTTTAAACCTAACGTCCTGCCAATTAGTATAAACTTAAGGTTACACAGCAGTAACTTTATATTATAATAAAAATACAGAGCCATGAAAAAGATATTTACCCTTTTAGCATTCCTTACCATTTTAGGAGCTAGTGCGCAGCAAGATACTAAAAGCCCTGATTACACAATTATCGAAAAAAACATAAAAGATAAGGCGTCTCCCTATTATTATTCTACCCTATTAAATCGCTTTAATCAGGCTGATACCAGCATGACTCTTGAAGAGAGAAGACATTTATACTACGGTTATACATTCTCTACAAGTCAGTATGATGTTGCAAGCCTTGAGGCAGTATCATCTAACCTTAGAGAGGTACTGCAAAAAGCAGATCCTACTAAAGCGGACATGGAAAATGTTATAGACTTAAGCAGCAAAATTCTTGAGGTAAGCCCTTTTAGCATTACTGTTAAGGAATATCGTTTATACTGCCTTAAAGAACTAGGCAGATTTGATGAAGCCAAAAAAGAAAGAGCACAAACCGATATGATTATCGATGCTATACTGAGTAGCGGCGACGGCACGACTAAGCAAAACAGCATACATGTTATTAACACCGGTAACGAGTACGAGATGGTAAGCGTTATGGGTTTTGAACCTATAGATAACGAGTTTGGTATTAATGATAAATACGATTACTTAACACTAAACAAAAATTCTTATAACTTACCTGGCCTGTATTTTGAAGTTGCTTCTACCAGAAAACTAGTTACCGGAATTTAAAAATATACATTCCATACAATTTAATGCCTGCTTGTATGCAGGCATTTTTGTTAGGGGTTGGCATAGTATTGGCTAATAAATAAAAAAATGTAAATTCGCAGCATGATGACACGTGAAGATATTGATACGGTGATGCAATTGCTATCATCACCACAAAAAATTGTAATAATTCCACACCGTAATCCTGATGGCGATGCTATGGGTAGCACTTTAGGGCTATACCATTTTTTAAAGCTTAAAGGGCATGAACCTGTAGTAATAGTGCCTAACGAGTTTCCGGACTTTTTAGCTTGGTTACCTTCCGTCGAAACGGTAAAAGTTTACGAAAGGGAAACTGAAACCTGTAATAACCTTCTTAAAGCAGCAGATATTGTTTTTACTTTAGATTTTAATACGCTTAGCCGCACGGGTGATTTTATGGCTGAAGCTTTAAGGAAACTTTCGGCGCCGTTTATAATGATCGACCATCACCAGAAGCCTGACGATTATGCCACAGTATCTTTTAGCGATACCAGTTATGGCTCTACATGCGAAATGGTATACCATTTTATTCAGCAATTAGGCGAGGTAAATCTTATAGATAAAACAATTGCTACCTGTCTTTATACCGGTATTGTTACCGATTCCGGTTCCTTCAGGTATCAATCTACAACCGGTACAACCCACAGAATAGTATCTGAATTTATCGACCTTGGTATTGATAATAGTAACATACATAGCCTTCTTTTTGACAACCATTCGCATAACCGTATACAAATACTGGCAAGGGCGTTACAAAACATGATGGTGCTGCCTGTATATAAAACATCATACTCAAGCCTTAGTCAGGACGAACTTAACAGTTTTGGGCATAGTAAAGGCGATACCGAAGGCATAGTTAATTACGGCCTTAGCATGAAGGACATTGTTTTTACTGCCTTTTTTACTGAAAATAAAGATGAAGGCCTTGTGAAAATATCGTTTAGGTCTAAAGGTGATTTTGATGTTAACGCTTACGCACGCGAACATTTTAGCGGCGGCGGACATATTAATGCCGCAGGCGGAAAAAGCCATGATTCTCTTGAGGCTACTATACAAAAATTTATTGCTACATTAGCACACGCAAAAATTGAATAATACTATGAAAAAAGCTTTTATACAAGCACTTATGCTGTTTAGCATATTGCTTACCGGTTGTTCTCAGCAACAGGCACGCAGGCCAATTTCGCAAAGTTCGGGTTCTTTTATGAACGAATCTGTGGCCAGAAATAAAAAGCTGATTGCTAATGAAGAACAACAAATAGATTCCATCATAAAAAGCAATTCCGGCGTTAAATACCTGGCGTCAGATAAGGGCTATTGGTATTATTATGACCAGGAAGTTACTACTGATACCATACGCCCTAAACGTGGCGATGTTGCTTACTTTAATTATGATGTTAAAGACCTTAAAGGCAATATAATTTATAGTGAGACTGAGATGCGCCCACAAGTATACCATGTAGATAAGCAAAATATAATGATGGGACTTCGGGATGGCATTAAGCTAATGAACGAAGGCGAAAAAGTAACATTTTTATTCCCCTCGCACATGGGATACGGCTATCATGGCGATAATGATAAAATAGGTATTAACCAGCCGTTAATATGTACAGTTACGCTTAATGATATTAAATCAGAGAGTGAAGTTAAAGAGAATTAATATAACATAAATGAAACCAATGACAAGTCTGTTTTTAAGTTTAGCAGCTATTTTATTTTCGTGCAACACGACCACAAATACACCTCCGCCTGATTTAAAATTAGGTGATGGAATGTATGCCCAGATGGAAACCAATAAAGGCACAATAACATTACAGTTAGAATACCAAAAAACACCAATAACGGTAGCCAATTTTGTTACCCTTGCCGAAGGTAAAAACGACATGGTAGAAGCTAAGTATAAAGGTAAACCTTTTTACAACGGCTTAAAATGGCATCGTGTAATTCAGGATTTCATGATTCAGGGTGGAGACCCTAACGGTGATGGATCTGGTGGGCCGGGTTACAAATTTGTAGACGAAATTACAGATCTTAAACATGATAAAGCAGGTACACTATCTATGGCAAACGCCGGAGCCGGTACTAACGGAAGCCAGTTTTTTATTACTCACAAAGCTACACCGCACCTTGACGGCATACACACCGTTTTTGGCCATGTTATACAGGGTATAGATGTTGTAAATAGCATTGTACAGGGAGATGACATTAAATCGGTTAAAATTGTACGTGTAGGTAAAGATGCTAAAAAGTTTGATGCCGCTAAAGTATTTAAAACGTACTATGAAAAGGCTGCTGAAGAGCAAAAAAAGAAAATAGCTGCACTTGCAAAAAACAAGACAGATAAGCTTGCCTTTTTTGATCAGGCTAAAGCGAGCGGAACGAAAACTGCATCAGGTTTAGTATATAAAATTACTCAAAAAGGAAATGGCGTTAAACCGGCAGACGGAACTCAGGTTATGCTTAACTACTCAGGCTATCTTGAAGACGGATTTTTATTTGATTCGAGCATTGCTCAGGTAGCTAAGGATATGGGCAACTATATCCCGCAGAAGGATCAGGCTGGCGCTTACGAGCCAATACCATTTACAATAGGAACAAAATCAGGTATGATACCTGGCTTTTTAGAAGGCCTCGAACATATGAACCCGGGTGATAAAGCGATTATCTTTATCCCATCACATTTAGGTTATGGTGAGAAGGGAGCGCCCCGTGGTAAAATACCTGGAAATGCAAACCTTGTTTTCGAACTTGAAATGATAGGCTCTTCAACAGGAAAATAATTTATACTAACACTATACAAAAAATCGCCCTTTAACGGGCGATTTTTTTTGTCAAGAATAATACATATTAATGACTAATACGCTTTCCAGATAAAACAAGATTGAAGCTTAAATGAAAGGCTACACTAACCAAGCTTAACCTTACTTTAAGATAGTTCAGCACGTTTTTTATTATTTAATATTTTTAGCATGCTTACCACCAGTAACTTAAAAAATAGTGAGCAAAATAGCATAAAAATTATTTGCATACTTAAAAAACAGTGTTATATTTGCACCGCAATAAAGCAATAATTATTGGCCAATTCTGGGGAGATACTCAAGCGGCCAACGAGGGCAGACTGTAAATCTGCTGTGAAAACTTCGCAGGTTCGAATCCTGCTCTCCCCACAAAGCTTCAGTGAAAACTGAAGCTTTTTTTATTTCTGCGAGTTTCTTACATAGTATAAGTAGGGATCATAATCCGGCAGACAATAATAGTATCATAAAACAAAAACCCTGAACTTATGTTCAGGGTTTTTTATTTCATATATATATATATGAATATTATAAAAGCTGGAAGCTGATGCTAACGTTTGCTGTTATAGTGATTTCGCCTATCGCCAAAGTTTCTCTAGAGTCTGATTCCATAGCAGCACCCTTCATCATTGCTGTGCGGTATACAGGGTAATACGTCTGGCTGTTATCGTTTACCTGTATAGCTTTGCCTAATTTCTGATTTAAAGCTGTTGTATAGTCACTAGCTTTCTTTTGTGCGTCTGCTACAGCCTTAACCCTTGCTTCGCTTTCATACTGTGCCTGTTTAGATGATTTAAAGCTCACACCATCTATAGTATTAACTCCAGCTTCAGTCAAACCCATCATTAGCGCGTCGTATTTAGCAATATCTTTTAAATGGATTATAATGGTTTGAGAAGCAACAAATGAATATTTCTTTTTATCGGTGTCATAATTCTTGCCGAGATTTACTCTTTGTGTCTGGTAATCGGCGGGCGACAGTTGTTGTTTTTTCAAAAATTTTAGTATTGCATCAATAGCAACATCATTAGCCCTTTTAACTGTTGCGGCATCGCTGCCCACATTGTTTACCCCTACAGTAATATCAGCCTGATCTGGGGCTACTAATACTTTTCCTTCGCCTGATACTGTAACCTGAGGTGGCGTATTAGGCAAAACTTGTGCTGTAGCCATTGTACCAACTAGTACTAAAACTAAAAATGCAATTTTTTTCATGATAATTTATTTTTATGGTTATTCTGTAAGAATTTCAAAATACGTGCCAGCTTTTAGAGCTTGCCCATTTTCGCCATAATGAAAAGTATAATTATAGGTACTGCCATTATAACTACTACAAATGTTTCCTGATATATAATTTCGGGAACTCTGATAAGTGTAACCGCGTAACCACCTATAGCTCCGCCGAAATGGGCTGTATGACCTATGTTATCATTTTTAGCTTTCATGCCGTAAATTGAGAACAGCAAATAGAATATTCCGAAGATATATCCCGGTATAAAAAAATTGATAGTCATGTCCGGTTGTAATAATATCGCCGCAAATAATACTCCCATTACAGCACCAGACGCGCCAATAGCCCTATACCAATAGTCATTTTTATGGAAATAAAGCGTTAGCAGGCTACCTGCAATCAGGCTGACGAAATATGTTAAAAAGAAACCTGCGACCCCTAGCCCGTAAATTACAATTGGCGCGAAAAAATACAGCGTAAGCATATTAAAGCCTAAGTGCATAATATCGGCATGTAAAAAGGCACTGGTAAACATGCGGTATTGCTGACCAGAGCGTATGCTACCTATATGAAACTCGTACTTCCTGAAAAATTCTGTGTCATTAAATCCTTTAAAACTTACAAGTGCGTTAATAGCAATTATTGCTAATAGCGGAATATTCATATCCATATATTCTCAATTTTTGAGTGTAAATTTAAAAAACTCAAAATTATGCGGCACTAACAAAACTGGAATTTTATAATAATTAAAAGTATATTTGTAAAAAAAACATGCATTTATTAGGATACATTGTTTTATATCCCATTTTTTGGTTTTTGTCGGTGCTTCCCTTTAGGGTACTGTATTTTCTATCAGACATTGTTTACATAATTATATATAAAATTGTAGGTTATCGTAAGAGTACGGTGCGCGAAAATATGCGTTTGGCACTACCCCATTTAAGCTTTGCAGAACGTAAAACTATCGAGAAAAAGTTTTATCATCATTTTTGTGATAGCTTTTTTGAAATGATAAAAATGTTATCTCTTTCGGAAGAAGAGATGGGCAGGCGTTTTACGCTTAATAACATGGAGCTTGTTCATGAATATGAAGCTAAAGGCAAAAGTGTAGCCCTTATTTGCGCCCATTATGGTAGTTATGAGTGGCTGCTGGTAATGAATAAGCACCTTAGTACTCATAAAGGGTTTGGCATTTATAAAACCATACGCAACAAATATTTTGACGACCTGGTTAAAAAAATACGGAATCGTTTTGATGCCGAACTTATAGACACACGCCGCATTATACCGGCAATGCGCGACCATAAACGTAATGGCATTTTGGGCTATTACGGTTTTTTAAGCGACCAGTCGCCTAAGCTGCAAAGTGCCATACACTGGACTAAAGTTTTTGGAATGGAAGTGCCAGTACATGTAGGTGCTGAAATGCTTGCCAAAAAAATGGACCTCAACATAATGTTTGTAAAAGGAGGTAAAATAAAACGTGGCTACTACAACGCAACGTTTATTGGATTAGAAAAACCACCTAAAGAATATCCTAACTACGAAATTACCGATCAGTTTATCGCTCTGATGGAGCAGCAAATTATCGAAGCTCCGGAATATTATTTATGGACGCACAAGCGTTTTAAGCACCGCCGTAACGATCCGCCTGTTGTACCTACAGTGTAAACCAGTTCTGAATTAAATCATTGGCAGTATTTACTTCTTTTACATGCGTAAATTCGTTGTTTTTTGGATTATAATTATAATCTGCCGCCCATAGCTCATGATTTTCAGCAAGTGCCTTAATGCTGTTACACACAAAAGCGATCTCTGAATTAGTGGTTGTTGGGTGAATTGACATACGTATCCATCCCGGTTTTTGAATTAAATCGCCAGCGGTAATTTTATTAGTCAGGAAATCAGATTGCTCCTGGTCTACATGCAATAATAAATGCCCATAGGTACCGGCACAACTGCAACCGCCACGCGTTTGTATACCAAACTTATCATTAAGCAATTTAACTCCTAAATTGTAATGTAAATTATCAATATAAAAAGAAATTACCCCCAGCCTGTCCTGCTGTTGCGGAGCTAATATTTTTATATTTGAAACACTGCCAAGCGATTCAAAAATATATTCAATAAGTTCTTCCTCCCTATGTAGTATATTATCAATACCCATCTGGTCTTTAAGCCTTACGGCAAGTGCCGTTTTTATAACCTGTAAAAAACCCGGTGTACCACCATCTTCGCGTTCTTCAATATTATCGAGGTATTTATGGCTTCCCCATGGGTTAGTCCAGCTTACGGTGCCACCACCAGGATGATCTGGCACCATGTTTTTGTAAAGCTTTTTATTAAATATCAATACGCCTGATGTACCCGGCCCACCTAAAAATTTATGCGGGGAAAAGAAAACCGCATCTAAACGTGCACTTTCATCTGTAGGGTGCATATCTATTTTTACATAAGGGGCGCTACAGGCAAAATCAACAAAACATACACCATGATATTCATGTATCAACTTAGCGATTTCATGATAAGGCGTTTTAATTCCGGTAACATTACTGCAGGCCGTAATTGAGGCTATTTTTAAAGTAGTATCTTTATATTGCTCCAGTAACTCTTTAAAACTATCAAGGCAAATAAGACCTTTTTCGCAGGCAGGTATTAATACAACTTTTGCAATAGTTTCAAGCCATGAAGTCTGGTTAGAGTGGTGCTCCATGTGCGAAATAAAAACCACAGGCTTTTTCTCTTCGGGCACTGTTGTGTAAGCCTTCAGGTTTTCAGGAACTTTTAAACCCAGTATCCTTTGAAATTTATTAATTACGCCGGTCATACCCGTGCCATCTGTAATCAGAACATCATCAGCATCAGCATTAACATGATGTTTAATAATATGGCGTGCTTCGTGGTACGCATTGGTCATCGCGGTACCACTTACGGTAGTCTCGGTATGGGTATTGGCTACAAAGGGTCCAAATTCATTTGTAATTTTATCTTCTATAGGGCGGTACAGGCGCCCGCTTGCAGTCCAGTCTGTGTAAACAATTTTCTTAGTTCCGTAAGGTGAGTTAAACTCCTGCCCTACGCCAATAATATTATTTCTGAATTTAGAAAAATAAAGTTCTAATTCACTTTTAATAACGGTGTCTGTAGCCTGTAACATAATTATTTACTTATTAGGAAGCCTTGCAAATTTAGCGAAAAATTAACCGATATATCCTTGCTTAAATGCCAATTTCTATCTGAAACCTTACATACCAGTTTTGTTTAGATGATCCGTTAAAATAATTTAAATCATCCATAGTAACTTCTGCCTGCGCTTTAAATGCATGTTCCCAGATATATTTGGTTACCCCTATGCTGTATTGCTTAGCATCCGGAGCAAGTGTACTAATATCGCTATTAACTTTTTGGGTAGAAAAACGACCAATAATTTCGTAGTCGCTCAACAGCAGATAACTCAACTGATAATCAAAACCATATCCGGTAAAAATATATTGTACATCGGTATCATCAAGCGGATTAACAGTAATTGGATTATCTGCAATACGTTGCATATAAGCGCTCATAACCGACCAGCCATTGTACTTAACCATAGCATCTAAAAGTAACGATTGCATATCTCTCTTTTCAAAGAGATCATTACCTAACTGACCCCCTGTGCGCCTTGCTTTATTATTATATTGGTAGGCACCTGAAAGCATCAATTTAGGCGTTTTCTCACGCATAAGGTCGCCTTCAAAATAGGCGCCGTCTTTAGTAAAGGCTCCTAATGGATATAACTCTAATTTTCCGGTATAGGCCAATCCATTGTCTGGCTTATCGGTTGAATTTCGTCCCTCACCTGTTGATATTGCAGTCCTTATATTGTATGAAAATTTATCTATACGCTCATGTTGGTTATGTACCTGCAAACCAAAATCCCTGTCTATTGTAAATCGGGCATTATTAATAGTTCTATCTGTTAATTGTAACCCTCCGGATGAATTTACACGTTGGCGGTTACCGGGCAGCTTTGTTTGTCCGAAGCCGAAATTCCAGTGCTTATTTGGGCGGTAAAATAAAATTGCATCTCTAATAATATTAATGTTCTCACCCTCTTTTACCTCGCCTACGTCGCCGGGCGCGAAAGATAATTGCAGCGCATAAATAAATCGCGGATCGCCCACATAACCGTCAAAGCGAAGTCGCAGGCGACGTATTTGCCCATCTATAGCAGAACCTTCTCCCTCGTTTTGTATAAACGTAGCCCTGTTTTGCATCCTGAAACGAATGTTGAACTGGAAAATACTATCGGGTGAAGTTATACCTAACCCTTTACCATAATTATAGTAAGGAAGCGCAGATAATTTAAGGTCGTTATCTTTAGTGGTTCTTCTAACATCTATTTGTGCCGATGCACTTAAGGCAACACAGAATAGCAATAACGTTACAATATTTTTCATGGGCACTGTTGCAGTTATGTTGTTACACATCATCCAAATTTCAAAAGAATAGGATGTATATGTAAAGTTTGCGCAAACTTAATATTAATTATTGATACGTAATATGGCTATAATAGTACCTTTGCAAAAAATTTACTTTTTATGCCTGAATATATAGGATACCATTTTACCGTAACACCTAAAGAGCCGGGGGCCGAAATACTAATGGCCGAATTAGAATATACACCCTTTGAAAGTTTTGAGGAAACGGAAGCAGGATTATCTGCATACGTACAGAAACAGATGTGGACTGAAGATATATTACAAGATATACAAATACTGCTTTCGCCAGAATTTACCATTAGCTACGAAGTTGAAGAAATTGAGCAGGTAAACTGGAATGAAGAATGGGAAAAGAATTTTGAACCTATAGAGGTTGATGCAACTTGCAGGGTACGTGCTCCTTTTCATGAATATAAAGAGGTTGCCTACGATATTGTAATCGAACCTAAAATGAGTTTTGGTACAGGCCACCATGAAACCACGTTTATGGTAATTCAGCATTTGCTGGAAACGGATGTCGAGAATAAAAAAACGCTCGATATGGGCTGCGGCACAGCAATACTTGCCATACTTGCAGAAATGAAAGGTGCAAAACCTATCGATGCTATTGATATTGATAACTGGTGCTACCAAAATTCGATCGAGAATGCAGAGCGCAACAACTGTAAACATATAACTGTTTATGAGGGTGATGCCGCACTGCTTGCCGGTAAAAAATATGAAGTTATTATAGCAAATATTAACCGTAATATTTTGCTTAACGATATGCAGCAATATGTTGATTGCCTTGAGCCAAATGGCACATTATTACTAAGCGGCTTTTATGAGGAAGATATTCCGTTTATAGATGCATCGTGTACGGAAAAGGGATTGACATTTGTAAAAAAACATCAAAAAAATAATTGGGTTGCGCTAAAATACGTAAATTAGCATTTTTAAATATTTGGATATGAGCACTAAAGAAAAAGTATTAGAAGAAGTACTTACCGAAGAGCAGGTTTCAAATAACAATGAAATTGTATTATACAATGACGAGGTTAATACGTTTGACCATGTAATTGAAACGCTGATAAAGGTTTGTAAACATACTGCAGAACAGGCAGAACAATGTTCGCTTATTGTACATTACAACGGTAAATGCACCGTAAAAACCGGAGAATTAAAAGATTTGAAATCGCAATGCACGCAATTGCTTGATGCCGGCTTAAACGCCGAAATAGTTTAAATAAAAAGGGAATCTTTATAAGATTCCCTTTTTTTATATAGAATAGACTATTGACTATTTTTCGAAAACATAACTTACAGCACCCCTTGTATTAACAGCTTCGCCATTAGCGTTTCTGTCTGGGTATGTAGTTAAGATTGTATTATCAGTATAAGATAATTTATCTCCTGTTTTTACAAGATTAATTGTTTGGCTGTCTCCAGCCTCATTAGTAAATACTGCCTGAATAGTTGTGTTTTCAGCGTTAGCATCCTGGGCTTCCCAAAGTCCGGTAGCTTGGTAAGTATTAGCACAACCTACTGAACCAGTTGCAGTATTAATTAAAATTTTTGTAACAGCGTATTTTAAAGTACCGTCACTGTTTAGTATAATTCTGCCGTCATTGTAGCAGTTAGACTCTTTCATTTGGTTTACGTTAGTTTTACCATCTTGGTTAAAGTCAGTCGCTACTGCAGTATTAACTTCTTCAAGTTCATAAGTTCCTGCAATTCTTACATCATTTGCATTGTCGTTGTCATCATCACTACATGATACAAACCCGAATGCCGTGATAGCTAAAGCTCCTACTAATAAATTAATCTTTTTCATTTTTAGTTTTATTTAATGTTAGTGGGCCAAAACTAATAAGCTGTTTGTTAAAACAGTTTTAAAACTAATATTTTACAATTTCTTTAACTTCGATTAACAATCATTACAATCACAACACATTAAATGTCAGAAATATTACGATTTATTGTGCGAGGATTAGTTAAAAATATTAAGAGACATTTTTAACTATAATTTTAACTGTGGGCAATGCAATATGTTGTAGTAAAGAATTAGGAGGCAATTTTCAATGTCAAGCTATATCGTTTTATACCGGCTTTCTTGCGTATTATGCTGCTTATTGTATTTTTGTAGAAAACATACCCAAATGAAATACACATTGCCCAAATACCTTTTTGCTGCCCTGCTTGCGGTAGCACTTGGGTGTAGTACATCAAAAAAAGCTACTGTAGCCCAACAGAGCGAAAAAAAGACACCTATAGACCGTAAGGTAGATTCGCTAATTTCTCTGATGACCCTTGAGGAGAAAATAGGACAGATGAACCAATATAATGGTTTTTGGGATGTAACCGGCCCAACGCCTAAAGATGGTGCCGCTGCCGAGAAATATGAACACCTACGCAAAGGCTGGGTTGGTTCTATGCTTAACGTTAAAGGCGTTAAAGATGTAAAGGCTCTTCAAAAAATTGCGGTAGAACAAACAAGAATGCACATACCTGTAATTTTTGGTTTCGATGTTATTCACGGTTATAAAACTATTAGCCCAATTCCGCTCGCTGAAGCCGCAAGCTGGGATTTAGAAGCGATACAAAAATCGGCCGAAATTGCTGCTGCTGAAGCTGCTGCCAGCGGATTGAACTGGACATTTGCTCCTATGGTAGATGTTAGCCGCGATGCCCGTTGGGGACGTGTAATGGAAGGTGCCGGTGAAGATACTTACCTAAACAGCCAAATTGCTGTTGCGAGGGTTAAAGGTTTTCAGGGAGACTTAGGCGAATTTAGCGTAGCAGCCTGCGTTAAACACTTTGCTGGTTATGCATTCGCAGAGTCGGGTAGAGAATACAATACAGTAGATATTAGCAATAACACTCTTAATAATATTGTATTGCCGCCGTTTAAAGCGGCGTCAGATGCAGGCGCACTTACCTTTATGAACTCGTTTAACGAACTTGAAGGTATACCTGCAACCGGAAACTCGTATTTGCAAAGAGACCTGCTTAAAGGCGAATGGGGCTTTAAAGGTTTTGTTGTATCCGACTGGGGATCGCTTGGCGAAATGGTAAGCCATGGTTATGCAAAAGATTTAAAAGAAGCGTCTGAAAAGGCTGCTAACGCCGGGTCTGACATGGATATGGAATCGCATGGTTACGTGGAGCATCTAGCTGCACTTGTGCGCGAAGGTAAAGTGAGCGAAGAAAAAATTAATGATGCCGCTGCAAGAATACTGAGGGTTAAGTTTTTACTTGGCTTATTTGATGATCCATACAAATATTGTAATGAGGAACGTGAGAAGCAAACTATTGGTAAGAAGGCATTTCAGGATGGCGTGTTAGATGTAGCTAAAAAATCGATCGTGCTTTTAAAGAATGATAAAAATTTGCTTCCGCTAAAAAAGCAAGGTCAAAAAATTGCTGTTATTGGAGCTTTTGCAAATGATAAAACGAGTCCGCTAGGTAGCTGGAGAATTGCTGCTGATGATAACACTGCGGTATCTGTTTTAGAAGGTTTAAATAAATATACCGGAAATAAAATTACGTACGCTAAAGGTTCCGATGTAACTGTAGGTAAAACAGAGTTTGGTAGCATTATGAAAATTAATACTACAGATAAAAGTGGCTTTGCAGAGGCTGTTGCGGCTGCAAAAACCGCCGATGTGGTTATTATGGTTTTGGGTGAACACGGCTTGCAAACCGGCGAAGGCCGTAGCCGTGCGGATATTACACTACCGGGTGTACAGCAAGAGCTATTAGAAACTGTTTACAAAGCAAACCCAAACGTAGTATTAGTGTTAACTAATGGTCGACCTTTAAGCATCCCTTGGGCAGCAGAAAAAGTGCCTGCTATTTTAGAAACATGGCATTTAGGTACGCAAAGTGGTAACGCAATTGCGCAGGTATTGTACGGCGATTATAACCCAAGCGGTAAATTGCCTATGAGTTTCCCAAGAGCGGTGGGCCAGGTACCAATTTACTATAATCATAAAAATACCGGACGACCTACAACAGATACTCCCGGGGAAAGTGTGTTCTCATCACGTTATACTGATGTTGTTAATTCACCGCAATATGTATTTGGGTATGGTTTGAGTTATTCTAAATTTGAATACAGCAACCTGAAACTTAGTGGCAACACTTTAGCTAAAAATGGCAAGATCACGGTAAGTGTTGATGTTAAAAATAATAGTAAAGTTGACGGTAAAGAAGTGGTTCAACTATACCTGCACGATCTTGTTGCATCGGTAACACGACCGGTAAGAGAGTTGAAAGGTTTTGAGCTAACCGAAATTAAGGCAGGACAGACTAAAACTATAAGCTTTAATATAGATGAAAAACTGATTGAATTTTATACTGCGAATAAAAAATGGGAAGCCGAAGCAGGCGACTTTAAAGTATTTGTAGGTGGAGATTCTAGTGCTATACTTGAAGCTAACTTTAGCTACTCTAAATAATAATTATGAGAAAAATAGCACTTACCCTCCTGCTCGCCTCTGGTCTTATAGCTTCGGCGCAGGTAAAAAAAGGTAAACTAGTTTGGGAAGAAAACTTTGATGGTAAAACCCTGAACGAGAAAGTCTGGAATTTCGAATTGGGCAATGGCTGTCCTGACAATTGTGGTTTTGGCAATGCCGAAAAGCAAATCTACACCAATAAGAATCATAAAGTAGCTAATGGCTTATTAACCATTACAACAAAAAAAGAAGGCGATACCTATACCAGTACCCGTATTACAACCAAGGATAAAAAAGAGTTTAAATACGGTTATATGGAAGCACGCCTTAAGCTGCCAGTAGGTAAAGGAATCTGGCCAGCCTTTTGGATGCTGGGCAGCAATATCAGCAAAGTTGGATGGCCACTAAGTGGCGAAATTGATATTATGGAATATGTAGGTCGCGAACCACATATGGCTTACGCTACATTGCATACCAAAGAAACCCACGGCGAACATGCCAATGGTAATAAGAAAGAATTCAAAAATTTAGAAAAGGGGTTTCACACATTCGGAGTTAACTGGACAAAAGACCAAATTACTTTTTATGTAGATGATGTTGAGATACATCATTTTAAGCCAAAGGAAAAAACTGAAGAAATTTGGCCTTACGATCAACCGTTTTTCTTTATACTGAATACTGCTGTTGGTGGTTATTTTGGCGGAATGGAAGTTGATGATTCTATTTTTCCACAGGAATATGTAATAGATTATATCAAAGTTTATTCTAATTAATTTTTTTACAATAGTTAAGGAGCCGCTTGCAGCGGCTCTTTTTTATATCCTGTTTTAGAGAATGTCTTTTCAAGATCCTTCGGCTTCGTTGCACTTCGCTCAGGATGACAAAAACAGTTAAATTCTATTTCTTTCAGAATGGGATAAAAACTATTCGGTAAATCAATTTTGTTGTGCCCTGAATAGCGCAAGTAAAATTTCAGGGTCAATTAACCCCGTAGGCGACCGTTTCATTTCTACCAGTACACCTTTCATGGCATACGGGCTTAGCCCCATGTTAATGCCCATTTCCCTAATGGCTACCTGTTCGTTATTGTGTAACACACCATCTGCCTGCATTAATAGCGCCAAACGATAAAATTGTAATATCCGCTCATGCTCTGATTTAATAACCTCTTTCTCCGCTGGTTTTTTAAACAGACCTTCAAAAGTTTCCTTATCAATTTTTAATTGTGTAGCCACTATAAATAAAAAGCGGTATTCACGTTCGTGCACCTGCCCATCGATTTTGGCGAAGGCAATCATTTCAGATAATAAGCTTAACTTTTGTTCGTACGAATCCATTGAGACACTATTTTTATGCTAAAATATTGTTTTCGATATAAAAAACCAACTTCTTTATCGAAAGGTTAGTAGCACAGCTAAATCAAATTATTAAATGTCGCATATAATAGTATCTTTGCCAAAACATTTGTAATGAACAATAACGACATATTTAAAAAACTGCGTGTGGCACTACAGCTTCGCGACGACCAAATAATAGAGATATTAGAGCTTGTAGATTTCAGGATTAGTAAGCCAGAACTTAGTGCTTTTTTTCGTGCCCAGGATCACCCAAGCTATATGGAGTGCGGCGACCAGGTATTGCGTAATTTTTTAAACGGACTAGTTATTCATTTACGGGGTACGAAGGAAAACCCTACTAATGCAATGGATGTTATTGAAAAAAACAGAATTGCCGTTAAACAGCAACAAACTATAGAAAGGCCTGCAAGTGCCGGAACACCAAAACCTAAAAGGCCTATGGCTACTGGTAATGCTGCTAAAAAACCGGGTAAAAAAGGCCCCAAGTTTGAAAAGACTAAAAAAGAAAATCCTATTGTAGAAAATGTAAAGTACAATAATGGTAAGCACAAAAAGCAATAACCATTTTTACATAAATACAAAGCGCCATGAAGATTTACTTTATGGCGCTTTTTGTTTTAGGTTGATATTGTCATCCTGAGTGAAGTGCAACGGAAGTTGAAGTATCTTTTATAGTGAGAATCTCTTTTCTACATAGTCTCAGTTATAATAATACTTAAAAACTAAATCTCCAATATTTTCCTTGCTCTTTCTAAATCTTCGGGAGTATCAATACCAATGCCTGCATGAGTGGTTTGCACCATTTTTATCTTTTTACCGTACTCTAAATAACGTAGCTGTTCCAGTTTTTCAGATGCTTCGAGGGTTTGCATTGGTAGCTTGTAAAAATCAAGCAGCGCATGCTTACGGAAAGCATAAATCCCTATGTGGCGGTAGTATTTTACTCCAGCATTTTTATCGCGAGGGTATGGTATAACCGATCGTGAAAAATACAATGCGAAACTTTTCTGATCTACAATTACCTTTACATTGTTTGGGTTTTCGATATCCTGCCAATTGGTAACATGCATCATTACAGAGGCAAGATCGATTTCGTGAGAAACATCATTTTTAAAAACCTCCAGTACCGCGGCCAGTGGTTCTTTATTTATAAAAGGCTCATCGCCCTGTACATTTACCACTATATCTACATCAAGGTTTTCAATAGCTTCAGCAATACGGTCGCTACCACTTTCATGTTCTTTAATACTCATAATTGCCTTACCGCCGTTACTTACAATTTCGTTATAAATTAGGTCAGAGTCGGTTACCACAAATACATCATCAAACAAGCCGGTATTAAGCGCAGCCTGATAGGTGTGTGTTATTACTGTTTTTCCGCCAAGGTCCTGCATTAACTTTGCCGGAAAACGGGTACTGGCATAGCGTGCCGGTATTACTGCTATTATTTTCATGTCGTGTTTACTTCAAACTTGCAAGGCAATGTGTTTATTATTCAAATGCATCATCTTTAAATCCTATCAGGTACAATCGGTCTTTAGCACGCGTAACTGCGGTGTATAACCACCTTATGTAATCTTTATCGATACCTTCGGGCAAATACGGCTGCTCTATAAAAACAGTATTCCATTGCCCACCCTGACTTTTATGACAGGTTATGGCGTAGGAGAATTTTACCTGTAACGCATTAAAATGCGGGTTGTTCTTTATTTTTAAAAACTTACGGTACTGCGGTTCGCCTTCATAATCTTTCTGTACTTCCTGGTACAATCGATTCGACTCTTCATAGGTTAACGACGGCGATTCGCTACTTACTGTATTCAATAACAAATAGGTTTCCAGTGGCGGGTTGTTTGGGTAGTCTATAAGCCGTACTTTTACTTTGGCAAACTTAAAACCGTACAACTCCTCTATTCTAAATATTTCTAATATCTCTATAATATCTCCATTGGCTATAAATCCGGCCTCTGACTTTTCATCTAACCAAAAATAATTATTTTTTACCACCATCATAAAATCGCCCGATGATAATTCACTTTCACGTGATAATATCCGGGTTCGAATCTGCTGGTTATAAGCATTAGCGCGCTTGTTAGACCGTACAATAAAAGCCGTGTCTTCTATACTATAATTGCTGTATGCCTGATTTATAGCATCCTGAATGTCATATCCATCCGTCAACCTCACAACATCTTTAAAGCCTCGAACTTTAAACTGAAATGTATCTACAAAAGCCGACTTTAATAGTTCACGCATTTCGGTAGCATTAAATAAAATGCCCGAATCAAACTCCTGGCGCATAACCTCATCGAGTTCTATTTGCTGTACATCTTTAAAATAATTCTGAGCTAAGGTATGGGCATTAAGTGCAGGGCTTAAATCAGAATTTACCGGGGGCAACTGGGCTGTATCGCCTACAAATATCATTTTACAATTTGTGCCACTGTATACGTACGACATTAAATCATCCAGTAGCGAACCATTTTCATACATTTTAGATTCCGACATGGTATCCGATATCATAGAGGCTTCGTCTACTATAAAAATAGTGTCTTTATATTTATTGGGCTGCATGGTAAAGCCCACGGTGCCACCACTACCCTTTTTAGGGAAATAAATACGCTTATGTATAGTATGTGCCGGTTTATTAGAATAGCCCGATATTACCTTCGCCGCACGGCCGGTAGGTGCTAATAATACATACTTTTTATTAGCCTCTCGAAGGTTGTTAACCAATGTGGATATAATGGTAGTTTTACCGGTACCGGCATAACCTTTTAGTACAAAAAGATCTTCGCGGGTACCGTTTACCACAAATTCAGAAATTTTTTGAAGAAAAATATCCTGCTTTAGCGTTGGGCTAAATGGAAAGTTTTGCCTTAGCAATTTATAAAACGATGCAGGAGTCATTAATAAAAAATAGTTGTAAAATTGTTGCTCAAAGATAGGGCTTCGGGAATAAATAGCGGGCAATATCAGGTAAAACATGAAAATAGTAAGGTAGTCATTGTGCAGTTTAACCCAAAAAAGAATGTAAATTTGTAACCCAATCTAATAAGGCTACATGAGCGATACTATCACTACAAAAAATTACAAAAAGTTGTCGTTGCAAATTGCAGCAACTGGTATGTCGTTTTGTGTTTTCGACCGACTTAATTGGCAAATAAGCAATTACAACTACATTACTTTTACTAAGCATGTTGCATTAGAAGATGAGTTATGGCGCGTATTTGTGCAGCATCCCGAATTGAAACTGCATTATGACGAAGTTGTAGTTCTACACGATAACAGCTTTAATACCTTTGTGCCTAACGCACTATTTGACCAAAATTATCCTGGCAGTTATCTGCAATACAATACCAAAGTTTTTGAAGCCGATTTTTTTGCATGGGATACTCTTGGCAGTTATGATATTACCAATGTTTACGTTCCGTTAATGAATGTAAATAATTTTTTGGTGGAGAGACTGGGTGCTTTTGATTATAAAAATACCAATAGCGTACTGGTCGAAAAACTGCTGGATGCATCTGTAAACATCGATGAAAAGCAGGTGTTTGTACATGTGCAGGAAGCTCATTTTGAAATTGTTGTACTACACGACCAGAAGCTACTGCTTTACAACTCGTTTGAATATGCAAATGCGGAAGATTTTTTATACTACCTGCTTTTTACTATGGAGCAGCTTGCTTTAAATCCTGAAACGGTTAAGGTTTGGACACTTGGCAAAATTGACGAAAGCCATCCGTGCTTTGCCCTGGCTTATACTTACATAAGAAATATTGCCCTTTTTGAACCGGATACTACTATTACAAAGTGGACCGTTGACAAAGAACTGGCATTACAAAATTTTATTTTATTGAACTCATGAGAATTATTTCCGGAAAATATAAAGGCCGACGCATAAGTCCGCCGAAAAACCTGCCTGTGCGCCCCACTACTGACATGTCGAAAGAATCGATGTTTAATATATTAAACCATCGTATTGAATTTGAGGGCTTAAAGGTGCTCGACCTTTTTAGTGGCACAGGTAACCTGAGTTATGAGTTTGGCTCGCGTGGTGCGGCAACTATTACCGCAGTTGATGGCGATTTTGGCTGTGTAAAGTTCATAAAACAAACCGCCGGCGAATTTGAGTTTAATATATCGGCTATAAAAAGCGATGTGTTTAAATTTTTAAAAGGTCATAAATCTACCTATGATGTTATCGTGGCTGACCCGCCTTACCACATGGAGCAAAACAAATTTGAAGAATTAGTCGAACTTATTTTTGAAAGGGAACTGCTTAGCGAAGACGGCATCATGATTATTGAGCATTCTAAATACACTAAAATGGAACACATGATGAACTTTTCGTTTAACAAAAAATACGGTGGTTCTATTTTTACGTTTTTCGAAATTGGCGGCGCTGATACCGATGTTGTGGAAGAAGATGGAGATACTGAGGAGGATTGATTCAACTATCTGAGAGAAACAGCATATTAAAGAAAAATCTACATAAAACAAAACCCACAAGTTACTTAATAACTTGTGGGTTTTGTTTTTGTAAAAAAAGCAGGCCTGTAAGCCGGATTCTGTATCCCCGAGGGACCCTTATCATTTATCTCGACATAACATTACTGTTACGATCTATCTGCCTACCCCCCGGCATCGGGCGAGCAGCCCTACAATAGCCGGTATACATGACATTTCACCGCATAGAGTTTACCTGGTTTCACTACAGCATTACCTGTACATACTTTCTGTTGCACTTGTCCTCCCGTGGGTTCTGCATACCCTCGGTGACGGGCGTTACCCGCTATGCTGCCCTCTGGTGTCCGGACTTTCCTCCCTTTTTGCAAAGAGCGATAAGGCGGCCTGCGGCGCGAAGATACTGCAAAATTTATGATTTTAGATTTCAGGTTTCAGATTTAGCTTCACTCAAACTTCATCAGAGATGTTTAACAAGAACAAAATCAATCAAATTTTATCCTATCAGAGTGTATTTCAATCTGAAATCTACATTCTGAAATCTGAAATAATAAGATTAACATTTCGTTGGCTCCCTGCCATACCTATAATATTTAATTTTAAAGTAATAAAACCAAACACTAAATTATATTACCATGGACAGACAAATGTATCACTATGCAACGGTGTCGAAGGCGTTGGAAGAATTGAAAGAAAAAGGATTTACTATTGACTATAACCTTGAAGAAGAGCGCATAAAAAAAGATTATAACGATTTTGAAGTTGTTCATATCTACCGCTATGAGGGTGAAACCGATCCTGGGGACGAAGCAACCGTATATGGAATTAAAAACAAAGATGGCCAAATGGGTGTTTTTGTTGCAGGATATGGTGCCTACTCTGAAGATAGCGCTGCAAAAATGTTAGATGAAATTAGCATAAAAGGCAGGGAAGCGCAATAGGCGATGGACAGACTGCAAAAAAAACTCGAAAAAATAGGGAGCGATCCTAAATCTACTGCTAAAGCTGTTGGCTTACGCTATTCGTTGTCGTCTGATAAAGGCTACTATCGAAAGCGTAAAGCCAACGGCTTTACTTATATAGACGAAACCGGAAACACGGTTAAAGATAAAGATGCTTTAGAGCGTATAAAAACATTAGTTATTCCTCCCGCTTGGGAAGACGTGTGGATTTCTCCATACGAAAATGGGCATTTACAGGTTACAGGCATAGATACAAAAGGGCGCAAACAATACCGCTATCACCCGTATTGGAACAAAATACGAAACCAGTCTAAGTTTTATCGCCTTCGCAGATTTGCACTGGCATTACCACAAATTAGAGAACAGGTAGATAAAGATCTTAACCGTAAAGGCCTGCCGTATGAAAAAGTTGTTGCCCTAGTTGTAAAGCTCATCGAGCTTACCAACATACGTATAGGTAACGATGCTTATAAAAAATTGTATGGATCGTTCGGGTTAACAACCCTGCGAGACAAACACGTTAAGTTTGACGGCGCTACGGTGCTATTCGATTTTGTAGGTAAAAAAGGCGTTAAGCACAAAATAAAACTACAAAGCCGCCGTATGGCTAACCTTGTAAAAAAATGCAGGGATATACCCGGGCAGGAATTATTTCAGTACCTTGATGATGATGGAACACATCATACCATAGGCTCTGCAGATGTGAACAATTATTTAAAGGAAATTTCTGGAGAAGATTTTACCGCTAAAGATTTTCGTGCCTGGGCAGGAAGCCTAAATGCACTTTGTGCTTTTCAGGAAGTTGGCGCCTTCGAAAACATAACTCATTTTAAACGCAATGTTGTAAATGTGCTCGATACTGTGGCGGGCAAGCTGGGCAATACCCGTACTGTTTGCAAAAAGTACTATGTGCACCCTACGGTTATCGCAGCCTATGAGTCTGGCAGTTTATGGAAATATGAGGTAACGGAGCAGGAAAATGCAGGCGAACTAAATCCGCAGGAGCAGGTTTTACTCCAATTACTTTCTACAGAAGCTATTGCCGAAGTACTGGTTTAGTTAGAAGGTATTATCGTATTTTGTAATGGAACATTCAGCCATAAAAATCTGAAATCTGTTGTCGCTTCTTAATATTCGACGAACTTTTACTATCTTTGCATTTCAGTTATTTTCATGGAACAGTTTGTTGTATCAGCCCGTAAATACCGCCCGCAAACCTTTAAGGATGTTGTAGGGCAACAGGCCATTACAAATACGCTGCTTAATGCTATTGAAACTAACCACCTCGCACAGGCGTTACTGTTTACAGGCCCTCGCGGTGTGGGTAAAACTACGTGCGCACGTATACTTGCCCGCAAAATAAATCAGGAAGGTTATGATGACCCTTACGAAGATTTTGCTTTTAACGTATTTGAGCTTGATGCTGCCAGTAATAATTCTGTAGATGATATTCGTAGTCTTATCGACCAGGTGCGCATACCACCTCAAACCGGTAAGTATAAGGTTTATATTATAGATGAGGTGCACATGCTATCGCAGGCTGCTTTTAATGCCTTTTTAAAAACGTTGGAAGAACCGCCACGACACGCCATATTTATACTTGCTACTACAGAGAAGCACAAAATAATACCAACTATTTTATCGCGTTGCCAGATATTCGATTTTAAACGGATAACAGTAAAAGATGCTAAAGAGCATCTTGCTGAAGTAGCACGCAGTCAGGGTATCACTTTTGAAGACGATGCTTTGCACATCATTGCGCAAAAGGCAGATGGTGCTATGCGCGATGCACTTTCTATTTTCGACAGGGTTGTAAGCTATTGCGGTACCAACTTAACCCGACAAGCAGTAACAGAAAATTTAAACGTTCTCGATTACGAGTATTACATTAAGGTAACTGATTTGATTTTAGAAAATCAAATTCCGGATTTACTGCTTACGTATAACGATATCCTTGCCAAAGGTTTCGATGGTCACCATTTTGTGGCTGGCTTAGCCTCGCATTTCCGTGATCTTATGGTATGCCAAAACCCGGCAACATTAGTATTGCTTGAAGCTGGCGAAGTTGCGCAAAACTTATACCGCACACAATCGCAAAAGGCGAGTCAGCAATTTTTGTTACAGGCAATAGACCTGGCTAACGAATGTGATTTAAAATATAAAGTAAGTCAAAACCAGCGATTGCTCGTTGAGCTTTGCCTTATGCAGCTTGCCTCCATCACTTTTGATGGAGAAAAAAAAAAGCTGATGGGTTTATAATACCCCCTACTTATTTTAAAAACAATGCCCCTGCGTTACTACAGCCCATTGCTGAAACTCCTTTAAACACAGTACCAGAAACTGTAATAGTTACTCAACTGGAGAAGGCTCCTGAAATAACACCACTACCTACTGTAGAACTTGAAGTTTCCGAGCCTGAAGTAATTAGGCCTGCGTTAGTACGCGCTGATGAGAATGACGGCGAGGTAAAAGTATCGGCTTTTTCGTTAGCCGGCTTACGTAAAAAACGTGAACTTGCCGAAAGCCAAAAAGCCAATATAAAAAACCCTGACCAGTTGCCACGTGAGCCATTTAATGAGACTGACATGCGCCTGCAATGGAATAATTTCGCACAACGCCTAAGCGATAGTGGTCAGAAAATTATGGCTACCTACATGCAAATTAACGATCCGGAACTTGCTGAAGATGGTGTTACCATCCGTTTAGAATTGCCTAACGGAGGATCTAAAGTTGATTTTGATAATAACAAATACGATTTGGTTGGTTACCTGCGTGGTAAACTACATAACCACGATATTAATATCGACGTGCATGTTAACGAAGCAGTATCAAGCAAGCATGCGTTTACACCTCAGGAAAAATTTGATAAATTAAAATCAATCAATCCCGCTCTGGAGGCATTACGCAAAATGTTCGATTTGGATATTTAAACAAAACATGTGATAATAGATTTTAAACATGTGATTTTTACATTTCGAAGCAGGGAAAAAAATCTCTATAAATAGATTCCTTAATTTCGCTGCGCTCCATTCGAAATAGAACGTAAGCCAGTCATTGCGAGGAACGAAGCAATCCGTACAAAATTAAAATTTCTATAATTTTAACTTGAAGTATCTATAGTAGATCCTTCGTTTCTCGCAATGACTAACCGCTACTTTGCTATTTCTATGCAAAGAAATCAATAATCAGAATTGATGCAAAACCTCAATAGCCCCGATTGAAGCGTAAATCCTTTTTGAAAAAAAGATTGCAGCGCAAAGCGGGAACATAGCTAGCTGAAACGCGCCTGCCTTTCGCTCATAACTATAAAAAAATGCTTTGCACCTGTTTTCAAGTTACAAAGCATTTTAATTTATATACGTGTTAATCTAAAAATCTAACTTTCTAAAAGTCCAAAAATCTAGTATTCAAAAGTACCGTACTCGCTGATAATGGTAAGTTTTTTGGTGTCTGACGCTTCAACACGCCCTACAATTTTTGCATCTACATTAAACGATTGTGAAATCGCTATAATATCATCCGCAATTTCCTGTGGCACATAAATTTCCATACGGTGGCCGCAGTTAAATACCTGGTACATTTCTTTCCAGTCGGTATTGCTCTGTTCCTGTATCAGCTTAAATAATGGCGGAACCGGGAATAGGCTATCTTTTATTACATGCACCTCATCAACAAAATGCAGCACTTTAGTTTGCGCACCACCACTGCAATGCACCATACCGTGAATTTGTTGCGGAGTATAGGTATCTAATATTTTTTTAATAATCGGCGCATAAGTACGCGTAGGTGAAAGCACCAGTTTACCAGCATCTATAGGGCTGCCTTCAACTGCATCAGTCAGTTTGACATTACCTGAATATACAAGATCGGCAGGAACTGCAGCATCATAACTTTCAGGATATTTAGAAGCGAGGTAGTTGTTAAATACGTCATGACGTGCGGAAGTTAACCCATTACTACCCATACCGCCGTTGTAACCCTTCTCGTAACTTGCCTGACCCGAAGATGATAAACCTACAATAACATCGCCTGGTTTGATGTTGGCATTATCTACCACATTGCTACGCTTTATACGAGCAGTAACTGTACTATCAACAATAATAGTACGCACAAGGTCGCCCACATCGGCAGTTTCACCACCGGTGGAATGTATGGTTACACCAAAACTATAAAGTTCTTCAAGTAATTCAGCAGTTCCGTTTATAATCGCCGAAAGCACCTCACCAGGAATAACGTTTTTATTACGGCCTATAGTGCTGCTAAGCATAATATTATCCACCGCACCAACACATAACAGATCATCAATATTCATGATCAGGGCATCCTGTGCTATACCTTTCCAAACCGAAATGTCGCCCGTTTCCTTCCAGTACATATACGCTAAAGATGATTTGGTACCCGCACCATCGGCATGCATTATAAGGCAATAGTCATTATCGCCGGTAAGGTAATCGGGCACAATTTTACAGAACGCCTTAGGGAACAGTCCTTTATCGATGTTTTTAATAGCATTGTGCACATCTTCTTTAGAAGCCGAAACTCCCCTTTGGCTATAGCGTTTGCTGGTATCCTGACTCATGTTTGTGTTGTAGTTTGTGTTGTGCGGGCAAAGATAATTTTTATGTGGCAAACGACCAATTAATCATTTAACAATGTTTGACTAGTATCCATTTAACTCTAATTAATTACCGGATATTTAACCACATCTATAAAGATTTTGATAAATTTGATAAACACCAATCTTCATGAAAAAAATTATTCTACTAATTGTCATACTAGCCGCAAACCTCACAAATGCCCAGGTGAATAATAAAAAAGCAAAAGCAAACCTGTTGCCCAAAGCTGAAGCTATAAAAACTTTCACTCCAACTGTTAAAACTAAACTGGGTATTACGCTACCCGTGGTGCGGACTTACAGTTATAGCGATAAGGCCGGAAAGTATTACATGGTACTTACCGAAAAGTTTGACGGTTTAAAAGATGGCGATACCGTACACAAAATCATTAAAGCTTTCAACTTTAAAAGCACTGCTAACGGGACGGAAAAGCTATGGGAAATTAATGATGCTGCCAATAAAGCAACGGCTGATTATGACGGCGAACGGTCGATATGGTTTTGGACACGGTATTGCATGTTTCAGGATATTGACAAAGACGGTTTAGCCGACCCCATTATTGTTTACGGAACATCTGGCGCGGATGGTTACAGTGAGGGCCGCGGGCGTGTAAAAATTTTGATCTATTACAAAAGCAAAAAAATCGTTCTACGCCACCAGGATGGTGTTTTAGATGATGAACGCAACACCCAGGTAGATGCCGCTTTTTATAAATTACCAAAAGTTATTCAAAATGAAGTGGTAAAAATAATGCACAATATTGAAGTAACGACAAATACTATTTTCCCTAACGGATGGGAAGCCAATATGAAAAAACAAAAATTAGAAATTAACGAAAGCAATTAAATTTATAAAACTAAAAGCCCCACTATCTTCGTAATGGGGCATATTGTTTTGGTAAGCAATTATTATGTCGTTAAAATTATACAGGAGTTGGTGCATTCGGCTCGATAAGATTTTCCTTTTTTAATTCTGCCCAAAAATCAGCAGGTATTTTTGTTTTCATAGAGGTAGCATTCTCGGTTACCTGTTTAGCAGTTCGAGCTCCGGGTATAGTTGCTGAAACTACTTTGGGTGCCGTAGTAAACTGTAACGCCGCGGTACGTAAGTCTACTTTATGAGCAGCGGCTACTTTCTTAATTTTTTCATATTTTGCCATAATATTTGCAGGCTTTTTACCATCGTATAAATAGCGGTCCTGCCCGGCAAGCAATCCTGCAGCAAGGGGTGCGCCCACTACTATACTCACGCCGCGTTTTTCGCACGCAGGGAATAACGTATTTAAATCGTCTTTATGCTTTACGAGAGAGTATTGTGTTGCCGATAGAAAGATATCCGGATCTGCCACTTCAAGTGTTTTAAGAGCGGGCATAATTGTATTTACACCAAGTCCCCAGCCTTTAATCAATCCCTCTTCACGCATCTTTGTCAATTCTTTCATGGCACCATTTTGCGCAATCTTAAAATAGTCAAGCCACCTATCTTTCATGTCTTCATTATCAGGAGACAGGTCGTGTATAAAAACAATATCCATTGCTGGGATACCAAGTCTCAGCAAACTGTCTTCTACAGACTTACGTACTCCTTCAGCAGTATAGTCATATCTGTAATTGAAGTTTAAACGGCCCTTCCACAATCCGTGTTTGAAATTAGGGTCGGGGTACATTAGGCGCCCAACTTTAGATGAAATTACGTAATCTTTTTTATCCTTACCGTGTAAAAAGTTACCCATTCGCCTTTCGCTTTGTCCAAGTCCATACCATGGCGAGGTATCAAAATAGCGGATTCCCACCTGCCATGCAGCTTCCATAGCTTGTAGCGATTCCATATCATCTGCCTCTTTAAAACCATTTCCTAATGCAACACCACCCATACCAATGTTAAATGGTGGCCGATAATGAGTAGCAGTAGGTTCAAATGATCCTGCCGACTCTGTAATTATAGGGGTAACGCCACTTTCGGGTGAAAGGGATGAAGTATCAAAAGCATTGCCTACCAACGGCGCCAAGCCGGCAGCGGCTGCACCTTTGGTAAGCGTATTTAAAAAATTGCGTCTTGTAGTTGCCATATTTATTTGAGTAATAGTTAATCTCAAATTTACACAATGCCTTAACTGCAAACAATAGTGTTACCTTAAATATATGGTAAAGTTAAGCGACTAATTTTCTACAATTAGCACTTCTACTCTGCGATTTGCTTCGCGTTCGTCGGCTGTTTTTTCAGGAATTGTATACACTGGCTGCGATACTCCAAACCCTTCAAACGACAACCGGCTTTTATCCACTCCGTTTTGATTGAGAAACATCATAACTGCTTTAGCACGCTTAGTTGACAGATTTTGCTTATCAGCCTTCATGCAGCATACGTGTCCCTGTAGTTTTATTTTCAGTTTAGGATTAGCATTCATTACCTCCAGCAACTCATAAAGTCTGGGGCGGCTATCTGGCATAACACCAAAGGTGTTTTCGTAAAAATTAAGGTTATCAATACGTAGTTTTTCACCGCTCTTAGCATCAGATAATTTTTTCATAAAAACCACATCAAGCACCATATCTTCTTCCTTCCCGTCGCGGCCGGGTACTTTAATTTTGCTGCGTACGGCCGAAGGTTTTACCGTTTTTGCTGTAGGCTTAACATCTTCATTAATGCCTAAAATTTCATTTTCACGCGAAAGGTCTTTTTGCTCTAAAAAGTAGATGGTAACCTTTCGGTTTTCTGCTTTTATGGGTGAATGTTTGTGCAACTCACCAAAACTTCTGATTTTGAAATCGCTGCGGGCGGGTACCTTACCTTTTACAATATTAAAAACAAAGCTTACCCTTCGTTGTGCAAGGGTATCGTTAAGGCTGGTAGTGCCATCTTCATCGGTGTAGCCGTTAATGGCTAATATTTTAGAAGTAGTGTTAGCAGTAATCCATGCCTGTAATTTATCCGACTCACTTTTTTTTAGTTCGTATTTATTACTATCATAGTAAATTGAAAATTGCTGCTGCGCATTTATCATTGCAGGTAGTAACAGGAGCAGTAAAAATGAAAATAAATTTTTCATAGCATCTTTAGGTTGATCACTTATAACTAGTAAACGAAATTAGCTTTTTATTTATTATTAAATAGCTTTAATTTCGATTTCTACCCTGCGGTTGGCTTCACGCTCCCATTCATCATTTTCAGGTATTTTATGAATAGGCCTGCTTCCGCCAAAACCTGTCGCTGCCAAACGCTTTTTACTAATACCGCGCTTTACCAAATAATGATAGACTGCCGCTGCACGCTGGTGCGACAACTCGTTGAAAGCGTCGTTATAACAGCAGATATGACCCTGAATCTCTATTTTGAGGTTAGGTTTATTGTTCAGAATATCTATCAACTTATTTAATTCCACTTCTGATTCGGTGGTTATTTTGTCGATTCCGCCATAAAAATTAAGGTTTTTAAGCCGAAGCTTACCCCTACTTTAGCTACCTGAATTTGTTTGGTTATCTGGTATTCATCAATATCGATGCTCATGGCAGGTAATTCTTCCTGAGCGAAAAGTATAAATGGAAACAATAATAATGTTATGTATAGGAACCTCATGCTGTCGATTTATTAATTTTGAAGGATCTCAATTTCTACCCTGCGGTTCGCTTCACGCTCTTGCTCATTTTTTTCAGGAAGTTTATAAATAGGTTTTTTACTTCCAAAACTTTGGTATGACAGTCGGCCTTTGTCAATACCGTTGTGTATTAAATAAGTATAGATTGCTTCCGCCCGTCTCCTTGATATTTGCATCTCTTCATATTGCTGGCAGCATATATGCCCCTGAATATCGATTTTAAGAGAAGGTCTGTCCTTCATTATCTGCAACAGCTCCTTTAAAATAGGTCGGGATTGTGGTAATACTATATCAGAGTTATTGTAAAAATTAAGGTTAGGTATCCTTATCTTATCACCTTTTTCTGCAGTTGTAACAACTTTCGTAAAATCAGTATCCTGTTTAGGTTGTTCTGCTGTAATCGGAGTATCTAAAACTTTATTTTTAAGTTCGTAGAACACTACTACCTTGCGGTCTTTATTACTCTTACCTGTTGCTCTGGTTTCACCAAAACCTTTTTGTTCAACGTTTTGTACTGTTATGTTTGCCGCTTTAAATTGTTCAAATACAAATGTCGCTCTGCGTTCAGAAAGGTCAACATTGTAAATTGCCTCTCCTACGCTATCCGTGTAACCGTAAATTTTTTTAACCTCAACATCAGGATTTTCAACGATCCATTGCGATAGCTTCTTATCAGATTTTTCGTTAGCCTCATCTATGTCAAAATCAAAATAGACGGTAAACTGATTTTGTGCCTGAATTTGGCTAAGAACAAATAAGGAAAGGATGGTTAGTAATTTTTTCATTTGTGGTAAGTGGTTAAGTGTAAGGTTTGTTGTATTAACGAAAGTACCAAAATTTTACTTTGATTTAATAACTCATTTTAGATATTATAAAAAAAACCTGCCACTTGCGTGACAGGTTTAATCTATATATAACCCTAAATGTAACTATCGCGTAAACAATAATTCTCTGTACTTTGTAAGTGGCCATGCCTCATCATCAACAATTAGCTCAAGCTTATCGCAATGTCTTCTAATTACATCAAAGTACGGTTTCACATTATCGCAGTAAGCGTGGGCCATTTCTTCGCCAGATGTAAGTGCGTTAGCCGTTTTACGTGCTTCGGTCATTTCTTCCACATTGGTATTGATACCTGAAATATGACCTGAAATTTCCCTGATTATGCTAATTTGCTCTTTCCCGACAGTTTCGTATTCTGATCCGAAAATTTCTTTAAGGCCTTTTACATTTTCTATAAGTACATTTTGGTAGCGAATAGCAGTAGGAATAACGTGGTTACGTGCAATATCGCCTAATACACGTCCTTCTATCTGAATCTTTTTAGTGTACTCTTCAAGCTCAATTTCGTAACGTGCTTCTGCTTCAACATGGTTCATTACGCCAAGTTCTTCGAATAACGCAAGAGATGCAGGCGATATTTTAGCCTTAAGCGCGCCCGGAGTAGTTTTGTGATTGCTCAGTCCGCGTTTGCCAGCTTCTTCAGCCCAAGCATCGCTATAACCATCGCCTTCAAACAAAATTGCTTTTGTCTCTTTAATGTATTCTCTTAACACGTTAAAGATGGCGTCATCCTTTTTCATGTCTTTAGTAGCAATAAGCTCGTCAACTTCTTTTTTAAAATCTCTTAACTGTTTAGCCATGATAGAGTTAACAATAGTCATCGCATTAGCGCAGTTAGCACTAGATCCTACTGCCCTAAACTCAAATTTATTACCTGTAAAGGCAAAGGGCGAAGTCCTGTTTCTATCGGTATTATCTAATAATACATCCGGAATTTTACCTACAACGTTAAGTTTAAGATCTGTTTTTTCTTCAGGAGATAGTTTTCCTGCAGATACACCTTCTAATTCAGCAAGAACTTTTGTAAGCTGCTGACCGATGAATACTGATATAATTGCCGGCGGCGCCTCGTTAGCACCAAGCCTGTGATCGTTAGATGCTGTAGCGATAGATGCCCTCATCAACTCCTCATTAGTATAAACCGCTTTAATAGTGTTTATAAAAAACGTAAGGAACTGTAGGTTGCTCATGGGCGTTTTGCCAGGGCCTAAAAGGTTAACTCCGGTATCTGTAGCCATACTCCAGTTGTTGTGTTTACCACTACCATTTACACCTGCAAAAGGTTTTTCATGTAATAGTACTTTAAAAGCATGGCGCTCGCCTACTTTTTGCATCACATCCATCAATAAGGAGTTGTGGTCTACTGCAAGGTTGGCTTCCTCAAAAATAGGAGCAAGCTCAAACTGGTTAGGAGCTACCTCGTTATGGCGTGTTTTAACAGGGATACCTAATAACATACACTCGTTTTCAAGATCTCTCATGTAGTTAAGGGCGCGAGTAGGTATCGAACCAAAATAATGGTCGTCTAACTGCTGGCCTTTAGCCGATGAATGACCTAAAAGTGTACGGCCCGTAAGCGAAATATCAGGTCTCGACGCTGCAAGGGCAGCGTCAATCAAAAAGTATTCCTGCTCCCACCCAAGTGTTGCGGTTACTTTTTTAACGTTTTTATCGAAATAATTACATACTGCAACTGCTGCTTCATCAACTGCAGTAAGGGCACGTAATAATGGAGTTTTATAATCTAATGCCTCACCTGTGTAAGATACAAATACGGTTGGAATACAAAGTGTAGTACCAAATATAAATGCCGGCGACGTAGGATCCCAAGCTGTGTAACCACGAGCCTCGAATGTATTACGGATACCGCCGTTAGGGAAACTTGAAGCATCAGGCTCCTGCTGTACCAATTGGCTTCCGCCGAACTTTTCTACTGGGTCGCTGCCATCAAATGATGTTTCAAAAAAGGCATCATGTTTTTCTGCCGTTGTACCTGTAAGTGGCTGAAACCAGTGTGTGTAGTGCGTTACGCCTTTGCTTAGTGACCACTCTTTCATACCCATGGCAATATAATCTGCCAGTTTACGATCTATCTTAGTTCCATGCTGCACTGCATTTTTAACCGCCTGATAAGCCTCCGGCGTTAAAAACTGGCGCATTGCCTTATCATTAAACACGTTGCTACCAAAAATAACTGATTTTCTGTCCAGTTCTTCTACTTTAACAGGAGTTCTGTTGGCGGTTTCTTTTAGGGCCTGAAAACGAAATGTTGACATGAAACTTTAATTTTTTATGTTATTGATATGTAAAATCACGGCAAAGGTATAAAAATTGCTATTATAAATCACCCAACCCCCTATAAATTTAGGGGCATAACAAATAATTTAACCATATTCCGCGGCTGAGTAACTCTTTAACGGGTGGTAACAGCCAAACTCCAATTGTGAATATTAATCATACCGTGGATTACAGATTATTCAATAAAATTCCTACATACACTAAAAATTATCTAAAATTCACAAAGGTTTGTTAATAGCGTTAAATATTTATTAAGCAAATAGGTAACAACTTAGTAATACTATAATTTAGCAGAAGAATTAAAACTAACACTAAAAGCCATATATCATGCAAAACAAAAAACTATATTTAAGTATCGCTGCAGGAGCAGCTGTACTTGCAGGAGCAGCAGTACTTTTATCACGTAAAAACAGTAAAAATAAATATAAAGCACACGTTGAAGAAGCTAAGGAAAACTTTAAAAGTAAACTTAACGAACTACAACGCAAAGCTAAAAAGGAATATAAAAACGTGGCTGCTGATTCTTCTAAATCAGTTAACTCTGCTAAAGACAGGGCTGCTGATTGGGTTAACAAAGCCTCGAGGGCATAGCTCAAGTACACATATAAAAGAGCCGGTTACATTTTGTAGCCGGTTTTTTAAAACCCTAAAACCAACATTACCTATTGTCCCCAAAATTACATTTAACAGAATAACTACTACCACGCCATGAAATCGTCTAAATCAACAGGGAATAAATTCCAACCTTATACCTCACTTATAGAGCAATTAGCTGCTCAAAATATTGAAACTTCAGGCCAGCCTGATGTATTACCTGAAATATTGGTTTTAACTACATTTCCACCAAGGCATTGTGGTATTGCTACTTATTCTCAGGACTTAATAAAAGCACTTAACGATCATTATGTTGATTCGTTTTCTATAAAAATTGCCGCTATCGAAAATAAAGATGAAAGGCATACTTATACAGATACTGATGTTAAATACATCCTAAATACATCTGTACCTAAGTCGTACTCTGATTTGGCTAAAGCAATTAACGAAGATGATAATTTAAAAGTTGTTCTTATTCAGCACGAATTTGGTTTGGTTGATGAAACTGTAAACCACTTTAATGCATTTATAGATGCAGTACAAAAACCAATTTCGGTTGTTTTCCATACTGTATTGCCAAATCCTAACGAGGTATTAAAAGGTAAAGTTCAGCACATACTTAACAGAGCCGATTCGTTAATTGTTATGACACATAATGCTGCCGATATACTGGTACGCGACTATATAGTTGATCGTGAAAAAATATCAGTAATTGCACACGGTACACACCTTGTATCGCACGGGCACGGACCGGAACTGAAAAAGAAATATGGTTTTGAAGGCAGACAGGTGCTATCTACATTCGGCTTACTAAGCTCTGGTAAAAGTATCGAGACTACTCTTGATGCCTTACCTAATATAGTAGATAAAAATCCTGATGTTCTTTTCCTTATTATAGGTGCTACCCACCCTACTGTCGCTTTGCGCGAAGGTGAAGTGTATCGTGAGTTTCTAACTAAGAAAATCGAGGACCTTAATCTTCAAAACAATGTACAATTTATCAATAAATATGTTGACCTGCCAGAGTTGCTGGAATATCTTCAGTTAACCGATATTTATGTATTCTCATCTAAAGATCCTAACCAGGCGGTAAGCGGAACGTTCTCTTACGCGCTTAGCTGTGCATGCCCAATAGTATCTACACCAATACCTCACGCTGTTGAAGTACTTGCAGGCGATACAGGTTTAATTTTTGATTTCGGAAATTCAGGACAACTCGCAGATGCGGTTAACACGTTATTATCTGATGTTGAACTTAGGGAGCGCATGATTCATAACGGACTTCATAAAATTGTTCACACCGTTTGGGAAAACTCTGCTGTTAACCACGCTAAAGTTTTGCAAAAAACAGCTGGTTCAGGCAATATTACCCTACAATACCGCAACCCCGAAATAAATCTGAACCATGTTAAACACATGACTACAGATTTTGGATTTGTTCAGTTCTCAAAACTAAACATTCCAGATCTTGAGTCAGGCTATACTATAGATGATAATGCGAGAGCCATGATTGCTATGTGCCAGCATTACAAAAAATATAAAGAGAAAGACAGCTTAAAATATATTAAGATATACCTTGACTTTATAGAGTTTTGCCAGCAGCCTGACGGAAGTTTCCTTAACTACGTTGATGTAGATAAAAATTATACTGCCCAAAACTTTAACGAAAACCTTGAAGATAGTTCTGGTCGTGCTATGTGGGCTTTAGGCTATATCATCTCACTAAGCGATATATTACCGGAAGGTTTTGGAGCACAGGCAGAAGCAATTTTCCAAAAATCGCTATCGCTTACTAAAAACATGTATTCTACAAGGGCAATGGCATTTACCATTAAAGGTTTATACTATTACAATCGTAAAGTTAAAGATGCGGATACCCTTATATACATTAAATTGTTTGCTGACAGGTTAGTGCAAATGTACCGCCATGAAGCAGATGAAAACTGGAGATGGTTTGAAGGTTACCTAACATATGCCAATAGTGTACTACCGGAAGCTTTGTTGTTATGCTACGCTATTACAAATAACGATACGTACAAAAACATCGCTAAAGAATCATTTGACTTCCTTTTGTCTGAAACGTTTGATGATCATTCGATAAAAGTGATATCTAACAGAAGCTGGTTGTTTAAAGGTGGTAACAGAGAGACTTATGGTGAACAACCTATTGATGTTGCCTACACTATATTAGCTCTACGCAAATTCCATGATATATTTAAAGATGAAACTTATCTTAATAAAATGGAGATGGCGTTTAACTGGTTCCTTGGCAATAACCACCTTCAGCACATTATTTACAACCCATGCACCGGTGGTTGCTTTGATGGCCTTGAAGAATTTAGCGTTAACCTTAACCAGGGAGCAGAGTCTACACTTAGCTACCTTATGGCAAGGCTTACTATTACCAAATATTTTGGGAATGCCAACAACGTTTACTTCAGGAAAAAAATTAAAGCAGCAAAAATGTCTGCACTACGCACACTAGATATTTAAGATGCTTTATTAAGATAGAAAAAAGGCCCTGCAATTGCGGGGCCTTTTTCATTTTATGACAAATAACGATATAAAATAAAGGCTCCTAATCGGGAGCCCTTTTTATATTACATGATAAATGTTATTTTACATTTAATGTTTTAACATTGCTGTCATTAATTCCATAGTGCTTAATTACTGCGGTATAATCTTTAAAGTCAACTTTAGCAGCTTTAGCTTGTCCGTTTGTACTTCCTGGAACAATTACAATTCTAAATACCTGATTTTGTAAAAGCGCCGGCGTTTGCGTTATAAGGTAGTCACTATCTAAGTATATTGCAACACTATTAAGGGAAAAATCGGAAGTGTATCTTACCTCGCCAAAATTATTGTAAACAAAGTTTGGTGTTAATGACCATACATCGTTACCTTGAGGGTCTGAACCTGTTAAACGATATACTAAAACAACATCGTTACCAAAAATAACGGGATCTAAGGGCACAGTAATTTGATAATTCCCATCAACATCCGGAGCAAAGTTCACATTGTTAACTTCGAAAACTTCGGCTATTGTATCTGTGCCTCCATCAACTACCGCTACGTTATCATCATCGTTATTACAACTTGATAATGTAAGTGCTCCAAGAGCTGTAAAAAGTAAAAGTATCTTTTTCATGACAAAAAAATTTTATGTTTTATTATTGTTACTAAGATATTTCAAAAAATGAGCCAAAAAAACGTTTTAGCCTAATTTTAAGAAATTATATTTTAGGTACCTTTGTACTACTATGGAAAAAGAACTTAAGTTATATATGGCTATACTGGGATGCACACCCAAGTCGCGATTGACTGAACAACACGATATATTTTTTGGAATTGGCGTTGACCTGATTGATTTAAAAGCCGACATGTATGCTTTTTGGCCTGATGGAGGACAGCTGCATGTAGATTCCTGGCGTGAGGTTACGTATATTGATGGCTACAAGGTTACAATTGTGCCTAAGGAAGAAGCATCTGAACAAATTGAAAATTTGTACCTGCTAAACCTTGGAGGTTATAAGTCCGGTGAAATGGAAGAATACCATTATAAGGCACTTATTGTTGCCGATAAAATGTCGACAGCGATTAAGGCATCTAAAAAAACGATGTTTTATAAACACTATGGATTTAAAGGAGCAGAAAGCCACCTTGATGAGAAATATGCCCTTGATGTAGATGATGCACATAAGGTAGACGATATTTTACCCGCACGGTTTAAAGAAATATACCATATAAAGATCACAAAAACTGAGGATATAACAGAGCAAGATGAACTGCATATAGGCTACACCAAGCTTGGTAAGCGATAGCCATAAAAAATCCCCATTTAGAAGCTAATGCAAAATGGGGATTTTTTATTTATAAGAGATTATTTTAACTCTTTTACACCTTTAAAAAAAAGCCAGCGTACAAACAGCTTTTCATCTCCGTAAAGCTTAGCGGCCTGAAATTTAGGTGCCAATATGGTCGTGGCGATAAAAGCCGTACCCGGTATCCACCAATCAGTTAAGTTTGTAAATAGCTTTATCAGCAAATACAACAACATAAAAACAGGTGCAAATCCTAAAAAGTTATATAATAGTGCCTTGTGTGATTTCCTCATAATTATCATCTAAGTCGAAAAATCTTAAGTAAAGTCTGAATTGTAATATCTATTATCTAAACTTACTCTTCTATATTAGTCTGAAACTTTGTTCTCTTGCTGCCTTCATACATTTCGTATTTTACAAAACGTGTTTCCAGCTTACCGTTAAACAGCTTTATTTTACGAGATGGCTTTAAGCCTACAAACTTTAACGCCTCGAGATTTGCCGTTATAAACCATGCATTTGTACCTGGATAACTTTGTTTAAGTGTATCGCCTATTTCACGGTAAAAACGCTCAAGGTCAATATCAAGCCTTTCGCCGTAGGGCGGATTAAATACCATATGCAGCGGGCCACGGGTTTCTTTTTCAGTCTTAAAAAAGTCTTCCTGCGATATTGTTATATATTCTTCAAGGTTAGCATTTTTAATGTTATCCTTCGCTTTCATTACTGCCGATGGTGCTTTGTCATACCCTTTAATAGTGTAATGAAACTCACGTACCTTTTTCATCAGCGCATCTGTAATTGTATCAAAAAGGTCGTTATCCCAATCATTCCATTTTTCGAACGCAAACTCTTTACGGTTTAGGTTAGCAGGTATGTTGCAGGCAATCATAGCAGCCTCAGCAAGTAACGTACCACTACCACACATTGGGTCTAAAAAGTCGCCCTGTCCATCCCAACCCGAAAGTAAAAGCATACCTGCAGCAAGCACCTCATTAATCGGAGCGATATTAGTAGCTGTACGATAGCCCCTTTGGTTAAGTGGTCCGCCAGAACTATCTAACGCTACAGAACACTGATCGTTATGTATGTGTATATTTATACGTAAATCAGGATAATCTTTATCTACATCGGGGCGTTTGCCATAACGGTCACGAAACTGGTCTACAATTGCATCTTTAGTTTTTAGCGCAACAAATTGCGAATGATTAAACTGCTCGCTGTGCAAAGTAACATCTACCACAAAGCTCTGGTTAGGATTTAGGTATTTAGACCAGTCAATTCCCTGAATGCCTCTGTATAAGCTCTGCTCATTAAATGCCCTGAAACCATAAATAGGTTTAAGTATTTTTAGTGCGGTACGTAAAGCGATATTCGCTTTATACATAAAACCTTTATCACCCATAAAGCTTACCATACGCACTCCCTGCTCTACATCTTGCGCGCCAAGCATCTGTAACTCTTTTGCCAGTATCTCTTCAAAACCAAAAAAGGTTTTGGCAACCATTTTAAAATTCTCCATCAGTAAATTCTCATTTATATCCGCCGCTTATCACAAAATCATAGCATTTGCGGGATGGCAAAGTTACAAATAATTAACGGGTATTAAATTAATTTTGAAGTTGCCTGATTCCTGTTGCTTCGACTAAAAAAGCAACACCACTAAATTCCATACAAAAACGCCAATTTTCTGCATACGCCGTTCGGTTATACTTGTAAATTAAACTAAATTTGCGGCTACATTGAATAAATATGCAAAAAGAAACAAATAACTGGTATGCATCCTGGTTTGACAGCCCATACTACCATATACTTTATAAAGACCGTGATTATGAAGAGGCACAGCTCTTTATGGATAATATAACCAACTATCTTAACCTGCCCGAAGATGCAAAAATATTAGATTTAGCCTGTGGTAAAGGCCGCCATTCTATCTATTTAAATCAGTTGGGTTACAATGTTACGGGTGCCGACCTTTCTGAAAACAGCATTGAGCAGGCAAAGCAGCACGAAAACGACACACTTCATTTTGAAGTTCATGATATGCGCGAACCGTTCGAGCAAAAGTTTGATGCTATATTTAACCTGTTTACCAGCTTTGGCTATTTTGAGCACGAAAGTGATAATGTAAAAACTTTAAAAGCTATTTGCGAAAGCCTTACCGAATACGGTTTTGGCGTCATCGATTTTATGAATGTTAAGCATGTAATTGATAACATAGTTCCGGAAGAAGTAAAAACGGTAGACGGTATTGTGTTTAATATTAAGCGGTACGTTATAGACAACTACATATATAAGGATATTATTTTTGAAGATAAGGGTGAACACTTTCATTTTACCGAGAAAGTAAAAGCATTGACACTGCAGGATTTTGAAACCATGATGGAAGAAGCCGGAATTTACCTGCTCGATACCTTTGGCGATTACAAATTGCGTAAGTTTTTTAAAAATGAGTCAGAGCGCTTAATCATGATTTTTAAATAGTATGATATATTTAATTCCCTTACTATCTGTACTGTTGGGTTATGGTGCAGCGTTAGTACTTAAGCCATCAAGCAAAAAAAACTTAAAGCTGTTATTGGCTTTTAGTGGGTCATTTTTATTAGCACTTACGGTATTACATATTTTACCCGAAGTGTATGAAGCGAGTTTGCATGCTCACGAAGGACATGACCATGACCTTCATGAGCATGGCCATAACCCCATTGGGTTGTATATTATGGCGGGTATTATTTTCCAGATTATACTTGAGTATTTTTCTAAAGGTGCCGAGCATGGGCATGTGCACAGCCACGGCCACGAGCGCACTATGCCTTGGGCGCTTTTTATAAGTTTGTGCCTTCATGCACTGCTAGAAGGTATGCCGGTAAGCCATCACCACGATATGGCGTGGGGTATTGCTATACATCACTTCCCTATTGCGATCATACTAACAGCTTTTTTTGTAAATTCTGGGTTAAACAAGGTAGCAATTATGTTATTTATGGTAGCCTTTGCTATCATGACGCCGCTTGGAACGATATTATCAAGCCAGCTGGAATTTATAAGTGATTATTATACCGAAGTTTCTGCTATTGTTGTAGGCATATTATTTCATATCTCATCGACCATTATTTTCGAAAGTGGAGAGGACCATAAGTTTAACCTTGCCAAGCTTTTATCTATAATACTGGGTGTAATTATGGCCTATTATTTATAACTTTACTTAAACGCCCAGTCAATGTCCTTTACTCGCATTACAGAACAAGCCTCTAAGTATGAACATCTGGAAAAGATGTCGGTTACTGATTTGCTTACTAACATAAATAACGAAGATAAAACCGTACCGCTGGCTGTAGAAAAAGCGCTTCCGCAAATAGAAATACTTGTTGAAAAACTAGTGGAACGCATGAAGAATGGCGGACGCTTATTTTACATTGGCGCAGGTACCAGTGGTCGTCTTGGTGTTGTTGATGCCTCAGAATGCCCTCCAACTTTTGGCGTACCGTTCGACTTGGTTGTTGGTATTATTGCCGGTGGCGATACTGCTATTCGTCGTGCTGTAGAATTTGCCGAAGACGACCGCGAACAGGCCTGGCTTGACCTCGCTGAATACAATATTAATGATACCGATACTGTAATAGGCATTGCCGCATCAGGCTCAACACCTTATGTAATTGGTGGGCTTGAAAAATGTAATGAACATAATATCCTTACCGGCTGCATGACCTGTAATCAGGGTAGCCCTTTGGCAGATACAGCTAAATACCCTGTTGAAGTTGTTGTAGGCCCGGAGTTTGTTACGGGCAGCTCGCGCATGAAAGCCGGTACGGCCCAAAAACTGGTGCTTAACATGATTTCCACTGCGACCATGATTCAGCTTGGGCGCGTAAAAGGTAATAAAATGGTAGACATGCAGTTAAGCAACCATAAACTTGTGGGCCGCGCTATCCAGATTATTATTGATGAGCTAAATATAACCGAAGCAGAGGCTACCGCACTGTTAAACGAGAACGGAAACGTTCGCAAATCAATAGAAGCTTATGCCAACCGATAAAAAAATATTGAGTAAAGGGCTAAAGTACCTGGGCTGGGCACTGCCAATGTTTTTTATAGGCCCTGTGGTTATTCACAGTTCTTTTAAAAACCAGGGTAACCCGTTTTATATTCCGGTGCTAATTCTGGGCTGTATTATATGTTTGTTGGCTATAGTATTTAGCTTTATAGGTATCAGGACAGTAATGAAAAGCATGTTTAATAACCCCTACAAAAAATGAAGACCTGTATATTTTTATTATCTATGGCACTGCTATTAACCGGATGTTATACCCAGGAGCGTAATTGTACCGATTTTAAAACTGGTAAATTTAGGTTCGAATACGAGATAGATGGTGCCAAAAAGGTAACCGAATTTGAGCGTACCGAGAAATTTGAAATTGAAAATTTTGAGGGCAAGACAGATACCTCATCGGTACGATGGGTAAGCGATTGTGAGTATATCCTTGAAAAAATACATCCAAAAAACGCCGCTGAAAAAAAAGCAGTACAAATGAAAATTCTAACCACTAAAGAAAACTCGTATACTTTTGAATTTTCATTAGTGGGCGATGCCAAAAAACAAAAAGGAACTGTAACCAAACTCAACTAATATAAATTATGGATCTTAGCTTTCTATCCAATCCAGACGCCTGGGTTGCTTTATTAACCCTTACATTTTTAGAAATTGTACTGGGTGTAGATAATATTATCTTCATTTCGATTGTTACCGGTAAACTGCCTCCTGAAGAGCGAAAAAGAGCCACCCGTATAGGCTTGTTTCTAGCTATGTTTTTACGTATAGGTCTACTGTTCGGAATTACGCTACTTACCCGAATGAAAAAGCCGTTTTTCAGTATTGACTGGGGATGGTTTAGTGCCGATTTTACCGGTCAGGCAATCATATTATTTGTAGGGGGGCTTTTCCTTATTTATAAAAGCACCAAAGAAATACACGAAAAGGTAGATGTGAAAGGTGAGCACGAAAGTAGCTTAGGTGCAGCTCAAAAAAAATCATTTTCGGCTACTATAGCACAGATATTAATGATCGACCTTATATTTTCGGTAGACTCCATACTTACTGCCGTGGGTATGACTAATGGTTTGGAAGGTGCATTATATGTAATGATAACGGCCGTTGTAATATCTGTAGGTGTTATGATGCTGTTTGCGGTTCCGGTAGGGAACTTTGTTAACGCAAATCCTTCGATACAGATCCTTGGCCTAGCATTCCTTATACTTATTGGCTTTATGTTGATAACCGAGAGCATGCACTTATCTGAAGCACAATTAGGCGGACAACATGTGGGCGTAGTGCCTAAGGGCTATCTGTATTTTGCTATTGCATTCTCGCTTGGTGTAGAAATGCTAAACATGAAAATGAGAAAAAAGATAGATTAACGATTTAGTGACATATAGCAAAAAGGATGGCCCAGGCCATCCTTTTTGCTATTTAAAACAACGGTATCTGCCCGTCTTCTTCCGGTATAATATCATCATCTCCCAAATCATCAAGCGGAATTTCAACCACTTCTTCAGGCTCCGGTTCGGGTTCTTCGTAAGGTAATGGTTCCAACAGGCTTATTTGTTTTATTTTATCTGCCGTAAGTTGGTTACCCAAAGCTTTAATACCTTTTACAGCAATATAATTTTCAAGGTCAACCGTAAGGGTGTCTTTCTGGATGCCTTTTATTTTAGGGAAAACAACCTCAGCAACCGGACGGTAATCAGTCGATACTATTTCCAGTTGTGATTTTTCGTGCTCGGTTATAAAGGTTTCTTCTTTAGTCGTACTCTCTACTAAAAAGCGCTTTACAAAATAGCGTTCTTTTTCACCATCATAATAAATAGCAGAAACAGGTTTTTTAGGATTCCATTTCTCCAGCACAATCATTCCCTCTTCAAAGTGTGTGGTAAGTTCTGGCACGATAGTTTTTAGCTTACCATTTTGATTGATGATAAGCAGCCTATCGTTAGGCCTGAATTCGCCCAGCAACTCTCCCCTGGCATCTACGTTAAGGCGGTGTACGGTTTCGTCAAACCAAATACGTCGCGGCTTAAGCGTCGATATTCCTTTTTCTTTAAGCTCAATTTTTTTAATAGGGTATTTAGCAACTGTATTACCACGCGATGCACGCCCCTTAATGGCTATTGTAGCAAAATCGATATCAAATTTTAATTTTTTTATGCTACCCACTTGGCGCAACAATACAGTTACCACCTCAGCTTCACCATTAGGGTTGTCTGAGAAATACAATACCTGCGACCCGACGTTGCCTGCTGTTAAGTTATACGGCTTATCGCGCGTAATACCACTTACATTAAAACGTTTTATAAATGACGGCCCTGTTTTACCATCGCGATAAATCATATTGTAAATGGTACGCTTATCGTTTTTATCGAATACTGCTACGTGAATAATATCTTTACCCACAAAAGTTTTCACATCTACCTTGGTAACCATCATGCTACCATCGCGTAAAAACACAATAACATCATCAATATCACTACAGTCAGCTACGTATTCGTCTTTTTTAAGTCCGGTTCCTACAAAGCCCTCTTCGCGATTAACGTACAATTTGGTGTTACGTAAAACAACCTTTGTAGCCTCGATAGTATCAAAGCTGCGTATCTCGGTTTTACGCTCGCGGCCTTTGCCGTAACGGTCTTTAAGTCCCTGAAAATAATCCACGGCAAACTCAACAAGATTTTCAAGGTGATGTTTCACTTGGGCAATTTCGCCTTCCAGTGCTTCAATTTTTTCTTCGGCTTTATTAATGTCAAATTTAGAAATACGTTTAATTCGTATCTCCGTTAACCGTACGATATCATCTTCAGTAACATCACGGCGAAGGTGTCCTGTAAAAGGTTTCAGTCCTTCGTCTATAGCCCTGATTACACCTTCCCACGTTTCCTCTTCCTCCATGGCGCGGTACACACGGTTCTCAATAAATATACGCTCAAGCGACTGGAAATGCCAGCTTTCCTCTAACTCATCTAACTGAATTTCGAGCTCACGCTTAAGTAAATCAACAGTTCGCGCAGTAGATATTTTGAGCATGTGGGTTACCCCAACAAACAATGGTTTATGGTCTTCGATAACGCAACCCAGCGGCGCAACCGATGTTTCGCAGGCCGTAAAGGCAAACAGCGCATCAATAGTTTTATCTGGTGATACTCCCGGCGGTAGGTGAATTAATATCTCAACATCAGCCGCGGTATTATCTTCAATTTTTTTAATTTTTAATTTACCCTTTTCATTCGCCTTTAGTATACTATCTATCAGCGTACCTGTGTTAGTGCTGAAAGGTATTTGGGTAATAACAAGCGTACTCTTATCAAGCTGGGATATTTTGGCTCGAACCCTAACACGCCCGCCACGCATACCATCGTTATAATTACTAACATCGGCAATACCGGCAGTCGGAAAATCGGGGTATATGGTAAAAGGTTTGCCCTTTAATATTTTTATAGAAGCATCAATCAGCTCATTAAAGTTGTGCGGAAGTACCTTGGTAGAAAGTCCTACCGCAATACCTTCTGCACCCTGCGCCAATAGTAACGGAAACTTTACCGGAAGGTTTATAGGCTCGTTTCGCCTACCATCATATGATGCCTGCCATGGCGTAATTTTTGGGCTATACAACACCTCGAGCGCGAACTTACTAAGTCGCGCCTCAATATAACGCGATGCCGCAGCCCCGTCGCCAGTAAGTATGTTACCCCAGTTACCCTGGGTGTCTATAAGTAATTCTTTTTGGCCTATTTGCACCATTGCATCGCCAATACTGGCATCACCGTGCGGGTGGTACTGCATGGTATGCCCTACCACATTTGCCACCTTATTGTACCTGCCATCATCAAGCTCGCGCAATGAGTGCATAATACGGCGCTGTACAGGTTTAAAACCATCTTCGATAGCAGGTACGGCACGCTCCAGGATTACGTACGATGCGTAATCCAGAAACCACTCTTTGTACATACCGGTTACCTTGGTAATCGTATCGCCAGATTCGGTATCGTCTATCCTGTTGTAAAAATGTTCTCCCTTTTGTAAAGGATCTAAATTTTCTTCACTCATTTATTTACTTTCAAACTGGATTTGAAATATTATCTTATGATATTTTGTTTCTATAAGCAATTTATGTCATTGCGAGCGTAATGTAATGAATCGCGGCAATCTCTTATTTTTAGATTGCTTCGTGCCTCGCAATGACGCACGCCTATTAAACTGCTTACTGCGACTGAAAACGGCCAGCTGGTTATTCCCCTACAACATCAAGCTCTACCTTAAGATTATTGATAATAAATTCCTGTCTGTCAGGTGTGTTTTTGCCCATATAAAATTCGAGCAGGTTTTGTATTGATGTTGCACTATCCAGCATTACCGGGTCAAGGCGAATGTCCTGACCTATAAAGTGCTTAAACTCATCGGGCGATATTTCACCCAAACCTTTAAATCGGGTTATTTCCGGTTTACCCTTTAGCTTTTCCATCGCATTACGGCGTTCTTCTTCGCTATAGCAGTAAATTGTCTCTTTTTTATTTCGAACCCTAAAAAGCGGCGTTTGCAATATGTACAAATGTCCCTCTTTAATCAGCTCAGGGAAAAATTGCAGGAAAAATGTAATCAAAAGTAACCTGATGTGCATACCATCAACGTCTGCATCGGTAGCGATTACGATGTAGTTGTAGCGCAGGTTCTCCATTTCCTCTTCAATGTCAAGCGCTGCCTGAAGGAGATTGAACTCCTCGTTTTCGTACACGATTTTTTTGGTCATACCGTACGAGTTAAGCGGCTTACCCCGAAGACTAAAAACCGCCTGGGTATTCACATCTCTCGATTTTGTTATAGAACCCGATGCCGAGTCACCCTCTGTAATAAACATGGTGCTTTCTAAACTGCGCGGGTTTTTAGCATCGGTAAGGTGTACACGGCAATCACGTAATTTTTTATTGTGGAGGCTCGACTTTTTAGCCCTGTCGCGCGCCAGTTTACGAATGCCCGATAGCTCTTTACGCTCCCTTTCGGCCTGTAGTATTTTTTTAAGCAACGCATCAGCCACTTCCGGGTTGCGGTGCAAAAAGTTATCTAACTTATTTTTTACAAAGTCATTTACGAAGGTTCGTACCGATGGCGCTTCCGGACCCATATCTGTCGACCCCAACTTAGTTTTGGTCTGTGATTCAAATACTGGCTCTTCTACCTTAACGCTTATGGCGCTCACAATAGATTTACGAATATCAGATGCTTCAAAGTTCTTATTGTAAAATTCTTTTATGGTACGTACAATCGCCTCACGGAAAGCCCCTAAGTGGGTACCGCCTTGGGTGGTATTCTGCCCATTTACAAACGAATAATATTCTTCGCTATATTGGGTTTTACTATGCGTCATGGCAATCTCGATATCCTCATCTTTTAAATGGATGATGGGATAAATACGGTCGTCTTCGGCAATGGTTTCGCCCAAAAGGTCTTTAAGGCCATCTTCGCTGAAATATTTTTCGCCATTAAAAAGTATTGTTAACCCGGTATTTAGGTAACAATAGTTTTTAAGCATTTTTATAATGTACTCATGGCGGTACTTGTAGTTTTTAAAAATAGCTTCATCTGCCGTAAAGGTAACTTTAGTACCCTTACGCCTGGTGGTTTCGGTAACTTCATCTTCAAGGGTCAATTCGCCTGCCGAAAATTCCGCAGCTTTAAGCTGGTTATCCCTAACCGACTCTACCCTAAAATAGTTAGACAGCGCATTAACTGCCTTGGTACCTACCCCATTTAATCCTACCGATTTTTTAAAGGCTTTACTGTCGTATTTACCACCAGTATTCATTTTACTAACCACATCTACCACTTTGCCCAGCGGTATACCACGCCCATAATCGCGTACGGTAACGGTTTTGTCTTTAAGGGTAACCTCGATAGTTTTACCAGTGCCCATAACAAACTCATCAATACAGTTATCAACAACCTCTTTTATAAGGATATAGATACCATCATCTGCCGATGAACCGTCGCCCAGCTTACCAATGTACATACCGGGGCGCATACGGATATGCTCCTTCCAGTCGAGTGAACGTATGTTGTCTTCATTGTACTGAGTTTGCTCGGTCATATAGTGTAATCGGATTTTCTGCTAATGTAGCATTTCTGCGTAAAAAATGAAAGCCGGACGCAAGAAAACTTTCAAATTTCCTTAACATTTCCGGCTTAAAATTGAGTTGTAAAAAATTACCTTTCTATGCTGTAAGCGGCAACTGATTTAAGGTTGATATAAACGGTTAATGTACCAGTAGAACTTGCCGATAATGGCACATTAAACTCCGCCACAGTACTTCCGTCCTTCGGCGAAACTTCTTTAAAAATTTTATCTTTACTAAACACGTAATGAACTTTATCGCTCGGTCTTAAATTAGTGATTTTAAACGGAATTACAGCACCTGCCTTGTTGGTAAATGACCCTGCAGTAGGTGACACAAAGTTGTAATTTCCTAACAAGTAATTACCATAATACAACGGCAAATTCGCAAAGTCGTTATCGGTTTTATTTGTAAGCAGCCACTTGGTATCGTCCGGAAAATGGTTAAAAAAAAACACATCAGGTTCGGCAAAAAAGTAGCCATCGTTAAACTTAAAAGTAAACGCAGGCTTGGCACCTGTAACTACACCGGCCGCCCAGGTGGCATCGAGCAATTTCCATTTACCATTAATTTTTACGGCATTCCAGGCATGATCGCTGGCACCGGGACCTTTACCAATATGTGCCGGGTGGGACTTAGACGTGCCTGTAATTATAACCGACTCCAATCCAGTTTTATCGGCCAATATATCATACAAAGTAGAATATCCCTGGCAAACCGCTTTTTTAGACTTTAGGGTTTTAACCGCTAAATCTTCTTTAAACTGCTTTTGTTTTGCAAGTTTTTCTTCCTCTGTTCTGTACGAGTATGCCACAGGCCTTTGGTTAACGCCGTACGCGGAATAATCGTATTTTACGGTTGTGGCAATGTAAGTAAAGATGGCACGTGCCTTATCAGTATCGGTTTTAAAGTCAGCATTTATTTGCGCAGCCAACCTATCAACATCATTAAACTTAGGATACTGTTTAACAGTATTATCAACTTTTGTAAAATCCTGCGCTTGTGTAGGCAACACTACCGCAAGTAAAAGCAAAATATATAGGGTTTTAGATAAGTATTTCATGGTAAATAAATATCCAAGAACAATGCCAGTTTTAGGGAAAGAAACTGAGAGTCTTAGAAACTGAGTTTCTTTGGCCTAAGAATTTAATGTGATATACAAAATCATAACAACAACATAGATAATTGGAAGAAAGTTTACTATTAAAAGCAAAAAGTCATATCTTTTAATGTTAACTAAAATCATGATTTTTAAAAGCGTAATGCAATTTATTATGGATATTAACAAAGAGGTAAACGCCAAAAAAAGGCCGATGACATGTCCTATGGTATAAAGAAAATGATAATCGGCATACAGCCTAAAAGCCTCAGAAACTTCGATTATAACATAAGCAGAAAGAAATATGATGCTAGGAAGAAAAACACTTCGCCTAATATTTTTACGATATAAATCAATAAGTTTATTCATAATGCAAAAATATCCCCTTATCGTATGGTGTCCATAATGCAGCTTTTTGATGTGCTGCCTTGAGAGCATTATTAGCCCAGGTATTACAGGTATAAAACAAGCTGTACTTACCCTGTGCTTCGTAAAAAGCATCATAGTCGCCATAGCTCTGGTTTTCTATCCATAGCATTTTTTTGCCGTCATTATACTGAAAGCTGTCGGTAATATAAGTAACCAAATCCTGGTAATCTTTTTGAGTGATCATTACTTTAACGCACTCATTATCCTCTTTAACCGATTTGTAAAAGCGGGTATGCATAGCCGAAGTACCTAAATAAAACGCCGCCTTAAAGGCCGTGCTGGCTTTAAGGTCGCTCCACTCGGGTGTATCGAGATAAAAGCCTTTGTCACCCCAACCAAAAGCCACATAAGTAGCAACGTTATCTTTTGATTTGGTTTGCGTGTAGAGTATATCCTTGGTCCAATCTTTAACGTTGTTCTTAATCGGAACCAAAATATCGGTATGTACCCCATTTGTATTGATATAAATAGCTACGTCGCCACCAGCTTCAGGTTCAGAATTTACAGTTATATGCGACAATACTAAAACCGCCAACCCATATACCACAATAAATGCGAAAATCGCGAGTATAACCCGACCTGTAAATTTAAAAACCTGCTTGAGCTTTTTGTTCATTGTTAATTAGATATATAAATTCTAAACGTATAAATAGTAAAGTTAATTATATTTGATGCTATAAATTAAAGACAATAACTTAGATGACAGATGCTTTACAATACAAAAAGAAAATAAAACGCAAAATAAAAATTATACGTATTTGCGCATGGGTATGCATTGGCTTGCAAATACTCGGTTACGCCGGCAAGAAATATGAAACTATTATAGTTGAAGAGCCAGGCGAAATTGTAGGCCATTACATAGGTTATAATTTAATGCTAATTATCGCTTTGTTTCTATTTTATTGGGCTACTAAAATACGTAAACAGCTGAATAAAGCTAACCTGATAGACTCAATAGGTAAAATAGAGTAGAAATATGAAAGCCTGCAACTAATGTTGCAGGCTTTATATAAACATCTTATTATCAAGTTTATTTACACATTAAATCTAAAGTGTATTACATCGCCGTCTTTAACAATGTACTCTTTACCTTCAACTTTTAGTTTACCGGCTTCTTTTACTTTAGCTTCTGTACCATACGTAACGTAATCTTCGTAAGCAATAACCTCTGCACGAATAAACCCTTTTTCAAAATCAGTATGAATAACACCCGCAGCCTGTGGCCCGGTATCGCCTACGTTAATAGTCCAGGCCCTTACCTCTTTAACACCCGCTGTAAAATACGTTTGCAGGTTAAGCAGTTTATAAGCTGCGCGAATAAGTGCCGATGATCCCGGTTCTTTCAAACCAAGGTCTTCTAAAAACATCTGGCGCTCTTCGTAGGTTTCAAGCTCTGTAATATCAGCCTCGGTACCAACAGCTAAAAACATAACCTGTGCGTTTTCGTCTTTAACAAGCTCACGCACCTGCTCCACATATTTGTTACCCGTTGCAGCCGACTCTTCATCTACATTACAAACATACAATACCGGTTTAGTTGTAATTAATTGAAAAGACTCTAACAAAACCTCCTCGTCAACATTTTGAGCAACAACCGTACGGGCAGATTTTGCCTGTAGCAATGTATCTCTAAGCCTGTCAAGCAAAGCCTCTTCAGCCTGAGCTTCTTTATTACCTGTTTTTGCAGCTCGGCGCACTTTTTCAAGGCGCTTCTCTACCGTTTCAAGATCTTTTAACTGCAATTCTATATCTATAGTCTCTTTATCACGAATTGGGTTTACGCTCCCATCTACGTGAATAATATTATCGTTATCAAAACAACGCAGTACGTGTATAATTGCATTACACTCCCGTATGTTACCTAAAAACTGGTTACCAAGGCCTTCACCTTTACTAGCACCTTTTACAAGGCCGGCAATATCTACAATATCTACCGTAGCAGGTTGTACACGCTCTGGGTTTACAAGCTCTTCTAATTTTTCAAGCCTTGGGTCGGGTACATTTACCACACCTATATTTGGCTCGATGGTACAAAACGGGAAGTTAGCACTCTGCGCCTTAGCGTTAGACAAACAATTAAAAAGTGTTGATTTACCTACGTTTGGCAATCCTACTATACCTGCTTTCATTGTATATTCTGTTATTTGAGGGTGCAAATATAGTAATTATGTCGGTAACGTCATAGGGTCTAAGGTCGTAAAGTATTAATGTCGAAAGTCGATTGCTATATAAACAGATGCTGTAAACAGGGTTTAGTTTTTAAACCTGACTTGATGACTTTAAGACCTGATGATTTTCGACTTCCAAACTTTAAAGCAACTTTATGTTTTTGTAAGATATTATTTAACATAACGACAGTAACTTTGTACTAATCAAAAACATAAAATAATAGACATGAAAAATATTGCAGTTGTTATAGCATTAGCGTTAGGTTTTACCGCAAATGCACAGGTAAACCAGAATGTAACCAAAGAAAGCACCACTACTACCGTTAAGGTAAACGACGGCACGGGCACTAAAAAATTAGTGAGGACAAAAAACACCGAATCTAAAAGTGAGCTGGAACTGAAGGATGCAGAAAGCAAAAAGCTTAACAAAGATGCTTACGAAACTACTCCACAAGTTACAACCTCTACATCGGTAGAAAGAGATAACGGTTTCAATGCCAGAGTTGGACAAATAAGTAACTACCAATATAACGGCAGCAACTATATTTTTGTATCTGATAAAACTGGCTACAGAATTGCCACTCCTGATAATAAAGATTATGCTAAACTAAGAAGGACATCTAACGGACAATACATTTTTAGAGGTGCAAACACTACATCAGTAGGTCATTTTAATGCTAACGGAGATTTTGTAGTAGAAACTTATGATGATAAAACAGATGGTATTACCGTAGAAACGTATACCAAATTGGCACAATAAATTTGAGATTAGTTAAGTTAAGTTCGATTACTTTGAACGAAAAATCCTGGAGCGATGCTTCAGGATTTTTTTTGCTTATACTTTTAAGATAAAAACTTTTGAGATTGCGAATATTATAAAACTTATCAAAAGCAATAATATCAGCTCCGGGACCAACAGATAATAATGCCAAAGGGAATATATGTGTGCTTTATAAGAATCGTCTTTCCTTTCTAAAACTGATATTTCATCGCCTGTTTCATAATAGGAAAAAATTGTCAACGTCCCGTCCGTAAATGAAGATGTGTCTTTTGCAGAGTAATATTCTACCTGAGGAATATACCGCACTGCATAACCACCCCGGCGCTTTATACCGGGATAATAAACGTTTACTTTTTCAATACCCTTTACTCTGCCTGGGTAAATATTATATTCGCTAAGCTTGTCAATTTTATAAATAAAAAAAGGGATAAAAACTATCCCTAAAATTGTAAGTGCGCAAAGTATAACCTTACTCCTACTACTCATCGCCATGCAAAAATGCCTGACGGTTAAGCAAGGTTTCATCACTCTCTACATGATTTTCATCAGGTACACAGCAATCAACAGGGCACACAGCGGCACATTGTGGCTCATCATGAAAACCTTTACACTCGGTACATTTACCGGGTACAATATAGTATACATCGTCAGATATTGGCGTATGTGGGGTATCTGCATCTACTTGCTCACCGTTAGGTAAAACAACTTTACCCCGCAGTTTGGTACCATCTTTATATCTCCAGTCGTCTGCACCTTCATAAATAGCAGTGTTTGGACATTCAGGCTCGCATGCTCCGCAGTTTATACATTCGTCTGTTATAATGATTGCCATGGCTTATTTTATTTTTAATAACGTAAATTTGCAGCAAAATTACGTCCAAATCCATTCATAAGCAAACTAATGACGTTAACAGAAACAAAAAAAACGTTTACCGAACTCGGAAAATTTCTTAGCCAATTTAAATTTGAGGCAAATAAACCCGTAGAAGGCGTTTTACACAACGACCTGTTTTATAACAATCTTATTGATTTGATAGCTTTATCGCAGTCGCATAACCGCTGGTTTACTAAAGAGCAGGTACACCACGCCATTATTGAGTGGGCAAATGCTTTAACGCCTGAAAACTTAGATAACTGGCTACAGAACTATAGTTTTGATGTCGCTGAACCTAAAACAGTTGCCATTATAATGGCGGGTAATATTCCGTTGGTAGGCTTTCACGATTTTTTATCGGTGCTTATTTCGGGCCATAAAGCGTTAGTAAAACTTTCATCTAACGATAAGTTCCTTCTCCCTTTTCTTTCTAAATATTTAATGGCTATAAACCCTGCCATGGCAGAGCGTATTGAATTTACAGAGGAAAAGCTTGAAAATTTTGAAGCTGTAATTGCCACAGGCAGTAATAATACCGCGCGTTACTTTGAATTTTATTTTAAAAACAAACCATCTATAATTCGTAAGAGCAGAAATTCGGTCGCGGTACTTACCGGCAACGAAACGCATGAAGAACTTGTTGCTCTCGGCGAAGACATTTTTAGATACTTCGGGCTGGGATGCCGTAACGTATCTAAAATTTTTGTACCGGAAGGTTACGATTTTAAAAACTTTTTTGAAGCGATATTTACTTATGGCGATATTATTCACTACGAAAAATACGCTAATAACTACGATTATAACAAGGCGGTGTTTTTAATGAGTAATTTTAAATTACTTGATAATGAATTTATTACCCTTAAAGAAGATAAAAGCTACGCTTCGCCTATCTCGAGCTTGTTTTACGAATACTACAATAATTTAAATGAGCTACAGCAGCGCCTTGAAGCCGATAATGAACAAATACAATGTGTTGTAGGCGGTAGTGATATAGATAATAGTGTACCATTTGGTCGCACACAAAAACCGGGATTATCAGATTATGCCGATAATATTGACACTCTCGCATTTTTATCAAAATTAAAGGCTTAACAATTATATTTTATTTAGTGATTATTCGTCTTATTATTAAGAAATTTGCTTCACTTTTAAAGTAACAACAACACAATGAAAAAACATAATTTTAGTGCAGGGCCATCTATCCTGCCGCAGGAAGTTTTCGAAAAATCAGCGCAGGCAATTTTAGACTTTAACGGGTCAGGATTATCGTTGCTGGAAATATCTCACCGTAGTAAAGATTTTGTTGCCGTAATGGAAGAAGCTAGAACCTTGGTTCTTGAACTTATGAATCTTACCGGTAAAGGATATCAGGCAATATTTTTAGCAGGTGGTGCAAGTTTAGAATTTGCGAGAATACCTTACAATTTATTAAAGGAAGGCGGTCGTGCGGCATATCTTGACACAGGTACTTGGGCAGCGGCGGCTATTAAAGAAGCTAAATTATTTGGCGAAACTCTGGTAGTAGCGTCGTCTAAGGCTGATAATTACAACCACATCCCTACCGGTTATACTGTTCCTGCTGATGCTGATTATTTTCACTGCACCAGCAACAACACTATTTTTGGTACGCAAATGCAACAGTTTCCTGATGTCGATATACCACTGGTATGCGATATGAGTTCAGATATTTTTTCACGCCAGATTGATTTCTCTAAATTTGGAATTATTTACGCAGGTGCTCAAAAAAATATGGGTCCGGCAGGTGCTACACTAATTGTTATTAAAGAAGAATTGCTTGGTAAAACAGGCAGAACCATTCCATCTATACTGGACTACCAGCAGCATATTGATAAAGAGAGTATGTATAATACGCCACCTGTTTTCGCGGTGTATACATCATACCTTACTTTACAGTGGCTTAAAAATAATGGAGGGATAGAAGGTGCCGAAAAGCGAAACATTGCCAAGGCTGAGTTACTGTATAATGAAATTGACCGTAACCCATTATTTGTGGGTACTGCTAAAAAAGAAGACCGCTCTAAAATGAATGTTTGCTTCCTTTTAAAAGACGAATCGCACACTGAGCAGTTTGACAAGTTATGGAAAGCTGCGGGAATTAGCGGATTGCCGGGCCACCGCTCTGTTGGTGGATACCGAGCATCAATTTACAATGCAATGTCTATCGATAGTGTTCAGGTGCTGGTTGATGTAATGAAAGAATTGGAGAAGACGATTTAATTTGTTTCAAGTTTAAGGTTTAAGGCTTGTACATAGGATGGCAAATCTGAAACCTCAAATCATAATCTAAATAAAAAATGAAAGTATTAGCAAATGATGGTATCTCTAAAAGTGGCATAATTGCGCTGGAAGATGCCGGTTTTGAAGTTATAACTACTAAAGTAGCACAAGAGCAGGTTGCAAATTACATTAATGCTAATGGTGTGGCAGTACTATTAGTACGTAGTGCTACAAAGGTGCGTCAGGATGTTATTGATGCTTGTCCGGGTCTTAAAATTATAGGCCGTGGCGGTGTAGGGATGGATAACATTGATGTTGACTATGCACGTGAAAAAGGCATTCATGTAATTAATACCCCTGCCTCATCATCCGACTCAGTCGCAGAACTGGTTTTTGCACATTTGTTTACCGGTGTTAGGTTTCTACACGACTCTAACCGAAATATGCCGCTTGAAGGCGACACTAATTTTGAAGGGCTTAAAAAAGCCTACGCCAATGGTATCGAACTGAAGGGTAAAACTTTAGGTATTATTGGTTTTGGCCGTATAGGTAAATCTGTTGCACGTGTTGCGCTTGGCCTTGGAATGAAAGTTATTGCCGCAGATAAGTTTGTAGGTAACGCCGAAATTAAGGTAGATTTTTACAATGGGCAATTTATAAACGTAGAGATAGTAACAGAACCTCTTGAAGATTTATTCAGGCATGCTGACTTTATTACCCTGCATGTGCCTGCTCAGGAAAATGGTTATGTAATAGGTAAAGAGCAATTTGAACTGCTTAAAGATGGCGTTGGTATTGTAAACGCTTCACGTGGCGGTGTGATAGATGAGGTGGCACTTATTGATGCTCTTGATTCTAACAAGGTATCTTTTGCAGGCCTAGATGTTTTTGAAGACGAACCTAAACCTGCGGTACAAATCCTTATGCATCCTAAGGTATCGCTCACTCCGCACATAGGTGCTGCAACGCTTGAGGCGCAAGACCGAATTGGTACAGAACTCGCCGAGCAAATCAGTAACTTGCTAAAAACGGAGAGGTAGTATTCCGTGTTCAGTCGCAGTTATCATCTATCGGTCTAAACTAACGACCGAAGATTTAAATATTAAAACGAAAAGGTATCTCTTAAAGGGATACCTTTTCTATATCAATACAACATCTGCACCTCTTTAATACCATATTTTGCGACAGTATCGTCTTCTAACAAAACTTCAAGGCTGCCATTAATGTTTACACCTTTAATGATACCCATAAAATGTTTCCCGCCGCGTTCAAAAGGCATAGGTACATCTTTTTTATAAAGGTGGGAGTGATACGCATCCCAAAGTGGCTTAACATCCTTATTGAGTAACTTATTTACATTGCGTATTACATTTTCTATAATGGCAGTCATCACTTTATCTTTATCAAACTCTCTATTGGCAGTCACTGCTAACGATGATGCTTTTGGCAGGTCATCGAAGTTTAACTGATTAACATTGAGACCGATACCTATAACAGAATAAATTTCACCATCGTTTTTAAAGCTATTCTCTATAAGTACCCCGCCAACTTTTTTGTTGCCTGCCAAAATGTCGTTAGGCCATTTTATGCAAACGCCAGCTACTGCAAAATCGTTAAGTGCGGCTACTATGCTTACCGCAACTGCAACATTTAGATTAAATATATGATTAGCCTGTAAAAGCAAATCTTTTACCAAAATGCTAAACGTAAGGTTTTTACCCGGCTCCGCATTCCACTTCGCTCCCATTTGTCCGCGCCCTGAGGTTTGATTTTCAGTAACCACTACAGTAAGGTTTTCTACGTAACACGTGGCAACTAAATGTTTAAGGTAGTCGTTAGTAGAGTTTGTGGCATTGAGTTTGATAATATTCATAAGAATATACCTGTGTTTATCTTTTAATCCTAAATAAGGTTCAAAAGTAAACACAAAATCGATAACTTTGCGTAATATATAAAATTTTAGATGGCGAACAAAAATGTAAACAATGATGACTTATTAGCAAATATCATCAAGGGAATAGAAGAAGTAAAAGGTAATGATATAGACATCCTTGATTTAAGGGAAATTGATAATACTGTATGCGATTATTTTATAATTTGCAACGGTAACTCTAACACACAGGTGAATGCTATAGTTCACTCAATCCAAAAAATTGTTTCTAAAGAATTAAAAGACAAGCCATGGCATGTAGAGGGTACAGAGAATGGCGAGTGGGTACTTATGGACTACGTTAATATAGTGGTGCATGTATTCCAAAAGCACATTCGCGAATACTACAATATAGAAAGCTTGTGGGGTGATGCGCGAATTACTTCGATAGCAAACAATTATTAAACGAACAACATATACATGTCAAACGATAATAAACCTAACAAATTAAAAATAAGCCCGTGGATTATTTACGGGGGTATTTTAGTGTTGTTTTTAGGCATACAGTATTTTGTAGGTGGCTCTACATTAAAAGACCCTAAAACTGTATCGCTTTCTAACTTTTACAAGTACCTTGATGAAAATCAGGTAAAAAAGGTAACGTACAACAATACTACTGCAGAGGTCTACCTTAAACCTGAGGCGTTACAGCATAAGGAACATCAAAAAGTACAAAAGGATATGTTTGGCAACCCTAACACAAAGGGTCCCCAATATTCGGTTGTCATTGGCGATAAAAACGAACTGTTTGTAAACAAACTGGATGAGGCTACCAAAAGCGGAAAGCTTACAGATTATTCTGCTGAGCCGGAAAGCATGTGGGGCGAAGTAATAACTTTACTACTGCCTATACTCGTACTTGCCGCTTTGTGGATTTTTATGATGCGCAGAATGTCGGGCGGCGGTGCTGCAGGCGGTGGCGGACAGATTTTTAATATTGGTAAATCAAAAGCGAAGCTTTTTGATGAGAAAAACGATATTAAAATAACATTTAAAGATGTTGCAGGTCTTGAAGGTGCCAAGGAAGAGATACAGGAAATTGTAGAATTTTTAAAAACACCCGAAAAATATACCAGCATAGGTGGTAAAATACCTAAAGGCGCGTTACTTGTGGGCCCTCCGGGAACCGGTAAAACCTTGCTTGCAAAAGCAGTTGCAGGCGAAGCTAAAGTACCTTTCTTCTCACTTTCAGGATCTGATTTCGTAGAGATGTTTGTAGGTGTAGGTGCAAGCCGTGTACGTGACCTGTTTAAACAGGCTAAAGAAAAATCGCCATCTATTATATTTATTGATGAGATTGATGCTGTGGGGCGTGCCCGTGGTAAAAATAATTTCTCAGGATCTAATGATGAGCGTGAAAACACACTGAACCAGCTTTTAACAGAGATGGATGGTTTTGGTACTAACACTAATGTTATTGTACTTGCTGCTACAAACCGTGCCGATGTACTTGATAAAGCACTTATGCGTGCCGGTCGTTTCGACAGGCAGATATATGTAGACCTACCGGATATCAGGGAGCGTAGAGAGATATTTGAAGTGCATTTAAAACCACTAAAAAAATCAGAAGACCTTGATACTGAATTTTTAGCAAAACAAACACCTGGCTTTTCTGGTGCTGATATTGCAAATGTGTGTAATGAAGCGGCTCTTGTAGCTGCACGTAAAGATAAAAAAGCCGTAGATAAACAGGATTTTCTTGATGCGGTAGACCGTATTGTGGGTGGTCTTGAAAAGAAAAATAAAATTGTATCTCCGTCAGAAAAACGTGCTATTGCCGTTCACGAGGCTGGACATGCAACTGTAAGCTGGATGCTTGAGCATGCTGCCCCACTGGTTAAAGTTACTATAGTTCCCCGTGGTCAAAGCTTAGGTGCTGCCTGGTATTTACCGGAAGAAAGACTTATTGTAAGGCCAGACCAAATGCTTGATGAAATGTGTGCTACAATGGGTGGCCGTGCTGCAGAGAAGGTTATTTTTGATAAAATATCTACCGGTGCGTTAAGCGATCTTGAAAAAGTGACTAAACAGGCACGTGCAATGGTTACGATTTACGGACTAAATGAGAAGTTGGGTAATGTTACTTACTACGATTCAAGTGGGCAAAGTGAATATAATTTTGGCAAACCTTATTCTGAAGATACAGCACAAATTATAGATAAGGAGATCTCAGGACTTATCGAAGCACAATACCAACGTGCTATAACGCTACTAAACGAAAATAAAGACAAGCTTTTAAGCCTTGCCGATATATTAATCGAAAAAGAAGTAATTTTTAAAGACGACCTTGAAAATATTTTTGGCAAGCGTCCGTTCGAAAAATCAGGCCATGAGGTAATTACCGAAGCCTAGTTACATTTTTACAAATAAATTTAAAAATCTTAATTCGATCGTGCGATTGAATTAAGATTTTTTTATCTTTGGTCATCAAGCAAACAATTTCGTAACAACAGGTATGAGCCTTTTTAAAAAAATTTTTGGTACTGGAGATGTCTCAGGGGATGAAAAAGACACAGAAAATAGTGCTTTTCTTCCAGAGCAGCAACTGCCTATAGACGAATTATTTACCACAAATTTTAGAAAAAACGGCGGTAAGTTTATCTATTGTGAGAATATAGGTGAAGTACATGAGCAATTTTTAAATGTACTGGAAGAAAATGACTGGTTCGAATGCGAGGCATTATGCTATGAGCCAAAGTTATTTTCTTTATTAGACGAAAACAGGCTCATTTATGACAAGCCCAAAAACCCCAAATTTATATTGGCAACCTGCGAAAGCCTTATTGCAGATGAAGGTTCCATATTGTTTTCATCTAAACAGATAAAGCAAAACAAGCCCAATGAATTGCCTGATAATATGGTGATTTTTGCCACCACTAGCCAAATGCTTGCAAATAAAGGCGATTGTCTTAGGCAAATTAAAATTAAATACGATAAAGACTACCCTACCAACATTACTGCTATAAAGTATTTTGAAAAAATTAAAGACGAAGATTTTCTTCATTATGGCAGTGTAGCAAAAAACCTTTATCTTCTACTTTTGGAAGACCTTTAATATGAATGAAAGCATTACAAGGGCGCTTTCGGGCATGGTATATATTCTCCTGCTTTTAGCCGCTACCCTCTTCCATCCTACTTCTTTTATTGCTCTTTTTGGGATTTTTCTTCTCATAGCAACTATTGAATTTTGCAGGCTTACAAATCTCGACAAGACTGTTCCGGTAATAATCGCTGGTGCTGGCTTAATCCTGTTCGGGGTGTATATCAATAATGATTTTTACACCAATTTACTGCTAAATCTGGCGGCATTAATTGTTGCTATCAGTTTGCTTACAGAACTTTTCTCTAAAAGACCTACCGCTTTCAAAGACAAAACCGCAAAGATTGCCCGATTGATTGGATATGTTGTTATTCCGTTTTTGCTGATTATCAAATTGGCATTTTTGCGTGGCGAGTATAATCCTTATATTATTATAGGTATGTTTGTACTTATATGGGCTAATGACACGTTTGCATACATTGTGGGCAAAAGCATCGGTAAGCGTAAGTTGTTTGAGCGCATCTCCCCTAAAAAAACTATCGAAGGGTTTATAGGCGGTATGCTTTTTACAGTTGCCGGAGCTTATGTTCTTGGCTTATATTATACTGTATTATCACCTTGGGAATGGATGGGATTTGCCGCAGTACTTGTTATTTTTGGCACGTTAGGCGATTTAGTAGAATCTAAACTTAAACGAAATGCAGGCGTAAAAGATAGTGGTAGCATAATGCCGGGCCATGGAGGCATACTCGACAGGCTGGATAGTATTATATTTGCCATACCTTTCTTATTTTTGTATTACCAAATTTTAAATTATGTTTCATAAAGAAGGAGCTAAAATTATTTTTGTTGCCTTAGTGGTAACTGTTGCAGTTGTTTTATTAGCAGAAGAATTTATCTATAGCTTTTGGCTGCTTAAATTTGTGCAGATTTTTTCATTAGGATTTCTTATCCTGATACTGCAATTTTTCAGGAACCCAAAACGTCCCGTTACTGCTGCCGATCATAACGTGATTGCGCCGGTAGACGGTAAAGTTGTGGTTATTGAAGAAGTTTACGAGCCGGAATATTTTAAGGAAAAACGATTACAGGTATCTATCTTCATGTCGCCTATAAATGTACACGTAACCCGTTATGCAGTAAATGGCTTAATTAAATTTAGTAAGTACCACGCCGGGAAGTATTTAGTAGCATGGCACCCTAAAGCCAGCACCGAGAATGAACGTACTACGGTAGTTATAGAAAATCCTTTTTTTGGCGAAATATTGTACAGGCAAATTGCGGGTGCACTGGCGCGTAGGATTGTTAACTATGCCGAAGAAGGTATGCAGGTTGTGCAGGGTACAGATGCCGGTTTCATAAAATTTGGGTCACGTGTTGATTTATTCTTACCTTTAGGTACTGAGGTAACCGTGCAGCTAAACCAGAAGGCAATTGGCGGTAAAACAATAATTGCAACAAAAGCCTAATTGATGCAGGAAAGTGAGCTGGATATTCTTTTTGAAGAAGCCTTTCAAAGGGCATCTGAAATGACTGATGCTTTACCGCAGGATGTTATGTTGCGCATTTATGCGTATTACAAACAATCAACATCCGGCAGGGCGAATGTAGCGGCGCACCACCAAAGTATTAATTTAAGGGATGCTTTTAAAATGAATGCCTGGATGCAGGTACGACATTTAACCCCGGATGAAGCCAAGAGGCTTTATATTGACACTATTAATTCGCTAATTAAATAATGTACTTATGAAGAAAGTTAAAATTTTTGTTTCTGCACTAATTGTAATTGCAGCAATGCAGTCATGTAAAGATAAAAGTAACTTAGAAGAAGTTGTAACAGTACCGGAACCTCAAAAAGAGCAGGCTGCCCCACTTGGCAACCCTGATGATGTAAAGACAGAAGATGCCGAAGGACCTTTTCAGTTAGCAAAGTTAGGCTACAAATATGATGCGTTAGCCCCGAATATTGATGCTAAAACAATGGAAATTCATTATTCTAAGCATTACAAAAAATATATTGATGAGCTTAACAAAGCGTTAAAGGGTTCGGATCTTGAAAAGAAAACTATAGAAGAAATACTTGCAACCTTAAGCCCTGATAACAAAGCAGTAAGAAATAATGGCGGTGGTTTTTATAATCACAGCCTATTTTGGGAAGTTTTAGGCCCTAACGCAGGTGGTGAACCAAAGGGTGCGCTAGCCGAGGCTATTAAAAAAGACTTTGGAAGCTTCGATCAATTCAAAACACAATTTACCGAGGCTGCTGCAAAGCAGTTCGGTTCCGGATGGGCTTGGCTTGTAGTAGGTAAAGATGGTAAACTTGCTGTTGGCAGCACTGCCAACCAGGACAACCCATTAATGCCGGGACAAGCTATTTCCGGTAAACCAATTTTAGGTCTTGATGTTTGGGAGCATGCTTACTACTTAAACTATCAAAACAAAAGGCCTGATTATATTACAGCTTTTTATAACGTGATTAACTGGGATGTCGTTTCTAAAAAATATGATGCAGCGTTAGCTAAATAATACAGACCTAAATAAAAATCAGTCCGCCCTTTGTGGCGGATTTTTTTATGCCTACCACAATTGCTTTCTTTTATTTGACGTTTCCTTTTAAATAAGCAGTTAAAAAGACGGATATAAAAAAAGCCCGGACTTATCCGGGCTCTTTTTATATAGGCAATTGTATTAAAATACAAATATCGGCCTCTCGCTCATCATCTCGTTAACTTCGTCTGCTACCTCTTCAATAACCGCTTCGTCAGTAGGGTTACTAATTACCCTGTCAATTAATTCAACTATAGTTTCCATATCTTCTTCAACAAGGCCACGTGTTGTAATTGCAGCAGTACCCACACGAATACCCGATGTTACAAACGGCGACTTATCATCAAACGGAACCATGTTTTTATTTACCGTAATTTCAGCTCTTACCAATGCATTCTCTGCATCTTTACCCGAAATATTTTTATTTCTTAGGTCGATAAGCATCATGTGGTTATCTGTTCCGCCAGAAATAAGGTCGTAGCCACGAGCAACAAATGCTGCAGCCATAACCTTAGCATTTTTTTGTACCTGCCTTGCATAAGTAAAAAACTCATCAGATAATGCCTCGCCAAAAGCAACAGCCTTAGCGGCAATAATATGCTCTAATGGTCCACCCTGGTTACCTGGGAAAACAGCAAGATCTAATAACGACGACATCATGCGCACTTCACCTTTTGGGGTAAGTTGCCCAAATGGGTTTTCGAAATCCTTACCCATTAATATAAGTCCGCCCCTTGGCCCCCTAAGGGTTTTATGGGTAGTGGTTGTAACAATATGGCAATGCGGAATTGGGTCGTTCATTAAGCCTTTAGCAATAAGGCCTGCCGGGTGCGAAACATCTGCAAGCAATAAGGCACCAACGCTATCAGCAATTTGCCTGAAACGTTCAAAATCCATATCACGGGAATATGCCGAAGCACCCGCGATAATCATCTGTGGTTTTTCGGCAAGCGCGATTTCCTGAATTTTATCATAATTTAAAAGACCGGTTTCTTTCTCAACTCCGTAAAATACAGGAGTATAAAGCCTGCCTGAAAAGTTTACCGGAGAACCATGTGTAAGGTGACCGCCGTGTGAAAGATCGAAACCTAAAATTTTATCGCCCGGTTTAAGGCACGCATGGTATACCGATGCATTAGCCTGAGAACCAGAGTGAGGCTGTACATTAGCATATTCTGCACCAAAAAGTGCCTTAGCCCTATCAATAGCTATTTGCTCTACAACATCTACCACTTCGCATCCGCCGTAGTACCTTTTACCTGGGTAACCCTCAGCATATTTGTTGGTAAGTACACTTCCTGCAGCTTCCATAACCTGGTCGCTAACAAAATTTTCAGATGCAATAAGTTCAAGGCCATGTATCTGCCTGTCCTGTTCTTCTAAGATTAAGTCAAAAATTTGTTCGTCGCGTTGCATTTTGTAATTTTTCGTTAATTTACCCACAAAAGTACGAAAAACGTTTGTTAAAACGATAGATGCTCCTATATTTGATAACTCAGATAAACAAGAAACACACGCAAAAATATGCCGCTTACAGCAAACGATCCTAATAGAAAATCATGGCTTAACGTACCGAAAGACAGCGATTTCCCGATACAAAATATTCCATTTGGTGTATTTATTACTAAAGATGATGTAGTTACAATAGGTACACGTATTGGCGATTTTGCTATAGATCTTGGCGCTTTGCAACAACTTAATTATTTTGAAGGTATAGAACTTACAGATGATATGTTTATGCAGGATACGCTAAACGATTTTATATCAGATGGTAAAAAAACATGGAGGTTAGTTCGTAATCGTATTGCAGAATTGTTTGACATTAATAATGCAGAATTAAAAAACAACGAAGGCCATAGAGAGGTTGTTATATTTAATATTGAAGATGTAGAAATGCAATTGCCGGTGCTTATAGGCGATTATACAGATTTTTATTCTAGTAAAGAACACGCTACCAATGTTGGCAAAATGTTCCGTGACCCGGAAAATGCCTTATTGCCTAACTGGTTGCATTTACCGGTAGGTTACCATGGCAGGTCTTCTACAATCGTACCATCAGGTATACCTGTGCATAGGCCTTTAGGGCAAACCTTACCCGTTGGCGAAACGCAGCCTATTTTTGGCCCGTCAAAATCTATCGATTTTGAATTAGAAATGGCTTTTATTACTACCGATGCCAACATTATGGGCGAGCCCATACCAGTAGATGAGGCTGAAGAACACATTTTTGGTATGGTACTTTTTAACGATTGGAGTGCACGCGACATCCAGAAATGGGAATATGTGCCGCTTGGTCCCTTTCTTGCAAAAAACTTTGCATCGTCAATGTCACCATGGATTGTTACCCTTGATGCTTTAGAGCCTTTTCGTACCAATGGCCCTGTACAGGATCCGCAACCAATGGAATATTTACAGCAGGAAGGGCAGCATGCCTATGATATTAACCTGCAGGTAGCCATTGAGCCGGAAGATGCAGAGGAAACTGTTATAAGCAACTCTAACTTTAAATACATGTACTGGAGCATGAGCCAGCAGTTGGCGCACCATACTATAAACGGCTGCCGTGTTAATAGTGGCGACCTTATGGGTAGCGGCACGATTTCCGGACCTACGCCCGATAGCTTTGGCTCAATGCTTGAACTTACGTGGGGTGGCAAAAATCCTATTACATTAAATGATGGTACCGAACGTAAGTTTATAAACGATGGCGATACCGTAATTATGCGTGGCTATTGTAAAAATGAGAACGTACGTGTTGGCTTTGGTGAGGTTTGCAGTAAGTTGCTACCCGTTTACTTAAGAAAGTAATTAATCTTTTAATATCACTTTAACGCTCCAAAATCATGGGGCGTTTTTTTATGCAATAATTTTACGATAGGCACTTATCATAGTATATGGCAATGCCAGATCTTATAATTAAGATTTCATGGTTAATATAAATGATAGTTGTAAATTTATTGCTTCAATTTGAAACATTTATAATGAGTACTATATCAAACAAAAAATTTGCTAATCCGTTTGTGATAGCATGGATACTTGGGCTGCTATTTTATTTCCTGGAATATGCGGTAAGGTCGGCGCCAAGTATAATGATACCGGAATTGGTCGACTTTTTTGGCACTACAACACTTGGCGTAAGCTCTATAGCGGGTACTTATTACATTACCTACTCTATTACCAGCTTACTGGCAGGACTATTAATCGACAAAATCGGCGTTAAAAACCCTCTTATAGCAGGTACTGTAATATTAGGCTTGGGCTGCACGCTATTTGCCATTTCTGATATTTATACCGGCTACTCAGGCAGGCTGCTGCAAGGTATGGGATCTGCCATTGCATTTCCGGCATGTGTCTATTTAGCGGCAAGAGCGTTCTCACCTAAAAAATTAGCTACGGCAATAGGTGTCACCCAAAGTTTAGGAATGTTAGGAGGGTCTGCAGGGCAGTTTGTGTCGGCGCCGTTGCTGGAAAAAGGCTTAAGCTTATCTGCATTTTGGATAATTATTGGCATAATATCAATAGTAATTGGCAGCCTCATTGCCTACATAACCCCCGATGATAAAATTTCTACAGATGTATCAATACCTAAATTCGGACTTTTTAATCCTTATAAAATTGTGTTTAGTAATCCGCAAAGTTATCTATCAGGTTTAGTGTCCGGCCTGCTATTTGCCCCAACCACAATATTTGCAATGACCTGGGGAGTTGCGTTTTTACAAACCGGGCGCGGACTTCCATTTTCAGAAGCGACACTTGCCTGCGCCATAGTGCCTGTAGGTTGGGCGATTGGCTGCCCGTTACTAGGCTGGATTGCCGACAAAATTGGTCGTAGAATACCCGTTTTAGCCGGTGGTGCAGCGGTGATGATTATAAGTTTAGTTCAATTATTTTACCTGCCCGATTTATTGCCAATTTATGTAAGCACCATGCTTTTAGGTATTGCATCGGGTGCGGCGATGATACCCTACTCCATTATTAAAGAAGTAAACCCTGACATGGTTAAGGGCAGTGCTACCGGAGCCATTAACTTTATAACTTTTGGCGTTACCTCATTGCTAGGTCCGTTATTTGCTTATTTATACGGCGATACTTTAACTACCACCGTTGATAAAGAGAATCATTTGCAGGGCGCGGGATTATTTTTTATCATTGGTATTGGTGTCGCTTTATTAATCTGCATATTTCTAAAGGAAACTGGATCTAACGCTAAGAAGCCATTATCATAATATATCAAATAGTAACTTTTTAAATGGCAGATGTGAAATTTAGTTTTTTGGCATAAAAATTAACAATAGTTTTTTTCAAATACTTTACATTTGCACCCATGAATAAAAATGAATTACATAGTAACGCTATGTCGCGCACTAACGCCCCGGTAACCTCCCGGATGGTGCGGCTGTAATACGCCGCAAAGTTTTTAGCCTGAATGTTCACTTTTTATTTTTATACTGACTTGAAAACACAAACTGTTTTTACCGGATCTGCACTTACAGACCATGGTTTTATAAGTAACCTTAATTCTTTCCCGAGCCCGATGCGCTTCAGGCCTTAAGGTCTGCCATATTATTGGACTGGTTCGCCGGTTTGCAATCCCAAAATATTATTACTGTTATTTTTCTAATTATACTTTATTTCTAGTTACCTGAAATGAATATATCCATTATAGTAGCACGCGAAGAGCACTACAAGTTTGCCCAGGAAATTTGCGATACCATGCAGGAATCGGCTATTCAGCGTGGTACAGGTATTGCCAAACGCTCCCCGGATTACATTGTTAAAAAGATGGAGAACGGCGATGCCATTATTGCTATGGCAGATGATAAGTTTGCAGGCTTTTGCTATATTGAGAGTTGGTCGCATGGCAAATTTGTCGCTAATTCCGGTCTTATTGTACATCCTGACTACCGTAAGCTTGGCCTCGCTAAAATGATTAAAACCCGCGTTTTTGAATATTCGCAGGAAAAATACCCGGGTGCGAAAATATTTGGTATAACCACAGGGCTGGCAGTTATGAAAATAAACTCCGATCTTGGATATAAACCCGTACCTTTTAGCGAACTTACAGATGACCCTACTTTTTGGAAAGGCTGCAGCGGTTGCAATAACTTTGATATACTACAGCGCAAAGATTATAAAATGTGCCTATGTACCGGCATGTTATATGACCCGGCAGAGAAAAAAAATGAGAAAAAAGAAGATGAATATACCTTTAACAAAATAGTATTGGCAAGGCTAAAAAGCATTAAGCAGACACTGTTTTTAAAAAAAGATAAAGAGAATGAGTAAAAAACTGGTTTTAGCATACAGTGGTGGTTTAGATACATCATACTGCTTAAAATATTTAAAGAACGATTTGGGGTATGAGGTGCATACCATACTTATAAATACCGGTGGCTTTAGCGACGAAGAACTTAAAAGTATCGAAAAGCGCGCCTATGAATTAGGCAGTGCCAACCATATCAATCTTGATATTATAGATAAGTATTACGATAAAGCCATTAAATATTTGGTTTATGGCAACGTGCTTAAAAACAACACCTACCCACTTTCGGTTAGTGCCGAAAGGGTTTTTCAGGCGTTGGAAACTGTGCGTTATGCTAAGAGTGTTGGTGCAGATGCTATTGCGCATGGTAGTACCGGTGCTGGTAACGACCAAATTCGTTTTGATTTGGTTTTCCAGACCATTGCTCCGGAAATGACTATTATTACTCCTATTCGCGACCTCAAGCTTACCCGCCAGCAGGAGGTTGAATACCTGCAAAAAAATGGTGTAGAGTACAGTTGGGAAAAAGCGCAATACTCTATCAATAAAGGTATATGGGGCACAAGTGTTGGAGGTAAAGAAACACTAACATCTTCGCAGCCATTACCCGAAAGCGCTTACCCATCACAACTGGTAAAAATTAAAGAAACTAAAGTAACCCTTCATTTTGAAAAAGGCGAACTTACAGGCTTAGATGGCGAATTTGATAAACCATCGGCTAACATACAAAAACTTGAAAAACTGGCATCGGCGTATGCCATAGGCCGCGATATTCATGTAGGCGACACTATTATTGGTATTAAAGGCCGTGTAGGTTTTGAAGCTGCTGCCCCACTAATAACTATAAAAGCACACCACCTGCTAGAAAAACATGTGCTAGGAAAATGGCAACAATACTGGAAGGAACAATTGGGCAACTGGTACGGAATGTTATTTCATGAAGGGCAGTACCTTGACCCGGTAATGCGCAACATTGAAACGTTTTTAGAGGACACTCAAAAAACCGTGACAGGAACTGTAACTGTATCGCTTAAACCATATCATTTTACTTTAGATGGTATCGAGTCGGCACACGATTTAATGAACACCGGTTTTGGTCAGTACGGCGAAGTTAACAATGCATGGACGGCAGATGACGCTAAAGGATTTATTAAGATAGTGGGAAATGCTCAAAATATTTACGCGCAGGTAAATGGTGAAAAATATGATTAGTATTGGCATCATTGGAGGGTCTGGATACACGGCGGGCGAATTGTTGCGATTGCTGGCTAATCACCCGCAGGCACAAATCAATTTTGTATACAGCACAACCAATGCCGGCAGCCCGATAGCTTCGATACACCAGGATCTTTTTGGTACGGTTGACATCAACTTTGCCAATGTGATTAACCCTAATGTAGATGTGATTTTTCTATGCCTGGGGCATGGCAAATCGATCTTGTTTTTAGAGGCCAATGCTTTTACTGATACCACAAAAATTATCGATTTAGGTAATGATTTCCGCTTAGCTAAAGATGCCGATTTTAACGGAAAAACTTTTGTGTACGGCTTGCCTGAACTTAACCGTGAGCAGATTAAAGCTGCGCAATATATTGCTAATCCGGGTTGTTTCGCAACTGCTATACAGTTGGCTTTACTTCCGTTAGCTAAAAATAATTTAATTGCAGATACAGTACATATTAATGCAACAACGGGCAGTACAGGTGCCGGGGTTATGCCATCGCCTACCTCGCACCACCCGTGGCGTACTAACAATATGTCACATTATAAAGCGTTCGAGCACCAGCATTTAGGCGAGATTACTCAAAGCTTAGAGTTAACGCAACAGGAATTTAACCATGAGTTATTGTTTATACCAAACCGGGGCGATTTTACACGCGGCATATTCGCTACGTTGTATACTAAGCTAAATATCGACTTTAACGAAGTTGTTAATTTATACAAAGGCTATTATATCAACGAGCCTTTTGTAAAAGTTACTACAGATAGTATCAGTCTGAAACTTGCCATACAAACCAATAACTGTTTTATAAGCCTGGAACAAAAAGGTGGTTACCTGTTGATAACGTCGGTTATCGATAATTTAGTTAAAGGTGCATCAGGTCAGGCTATCGAAAATATGAACCTGATGTTCGGTTTAGATGAAACAACCGGATTGAAATTGAAACCGTCTGGTTTTTAAACAGCCCCCTAACCCCCAACGGGGGAACAATGAACGATAAATTTAAAATACAACATACAATGAGTTTATTCAATGTATACCCAATATACAATATTACCCCGGTAAAAGCGCTGGGCGCAAAAGTGTGGGACGATAAAGGCCAGGAATATCTTGACTTTTATGGAGGGCATGGCGTGATTTCTGCCGGGCACTCGCACCCCGATTATGTGAAAGCAATTACAGAGCAGGTTGCCAAGATAGGTTTTTATTCAAACTCGATACAAAACCCAATACAGGAGGCTTTAGCAGATAAGCTAGTGCAATTTTCGGGCTATTCTGATTATACCTTGTTCCTTTGCAACTCCGGTGCAGAGGCTAATGAAAATGCGCTGAAACTGGCTTCTTTCCATAACGGAAAAAAGAAAGTTATCGCCTTTAAAAAAGCATTTCACGGGCGTACATCGGCTGCGGTTGCCGCTACCGATAATCCATCAATTATTGCCCCGCTAAACGCGGGCCATGAAGTAGTTTTCCTTCCCTTAAATGATATTGATGCTGTAAAGGCAGAAATTTCTAAAGGCGATGTTACCACGGTAATTATTGAAGGCATACAGGGCGTTGGCGGATTAGACCAGGGAACAACCGAGTTTTTTCAGGTAGTGGCGAAAGTTTGTGAAGCTAATGATGTAGTTTTGATTCTTGACGAAATACAAAGCGGTTACGGTCGTTCGGGTAAATTTTTCGCACACCAATATCATGATATTCAACCGGATATTATTACCCTTGCAAAAGGTATGGGTAATGGCTTCCCTATTGGCGGAATTTTAATCTCGCCTAAATTTAAAGCATCTTACGGTTTGTTAGGGACTACTTTTGGTGGTAACCATTTGGCTTCTGCGGCAGCGTTATCAGTATTAGAAATTATCGAAAATGAAAACCTTATTGACAATGTAAACACTGTAAGCGCTTACTTTAAAGAACTGGCGCTACAAATACCTAAGGTTAAAAACATTAAAGGCCGTGGCTTAATGCTTGGTCTTGAGTTTGACTTTGATGTGACCGAGCTTCGTAAAAAGCTAATTTATGATGAGCATATCTTCACCGGTAATGCATCTCAAAAAAACCTGTTGCGTATTCTACCGCCACTATCGATTACCAAAGACGATGTGGATGTGTTTTTTACAGGGCTTAAAAATGCTTTGAAATAATTTTAAAAGTACTTTAATGAAAATCAATGAAAAACTGGACATTTATTTATCGAAACTGATCTCAGTTGAATTTTCAGATAGGAAAGACATCATTTCCGGCTTCCTGCTGGACTATAATGAAGACTGGATTTTGTTAAAAACCAATCCGGCGGATTATTTGGTTGACGGATATACAATTGTGAGAAACAAGCGCATTGAAGAAATTTATCAGGATGAAGTGGAAGAGTTTGCCGAAGCGGTAATTAGCTTAAAAGGCATTACTCCTATTTATGATGAGAAAATTCCTTTAAATACTATTCAGGAAATTTTCAGGCATCTTAGCTCTAAATATGAGCTCTTTGCTTTTACCAAACGATCGGAAAAGACGATTTATCCAGGAAGGTTAATTGACGTCAACGATAAGTCGATCAGGATTGAGTGGATCGACACCCGTGCAACCTGGGTAGGCGAACGAAAGTTTAAACTAGATAAAATAAGGACTATAGAGTTCGATAACGACTATCTAAATTCGTTAAAACTGGCAGCAGAATATTACAATCAATAATAGAGTAAATAATTACGCTAATGAAAAATTTCACTTCTGTTGATGACATCCACGACCTCGAAGGTTTGGTATCGTTAGCTAAGGCCATTAAAGCGGCACCTTTTGCTAATCAGGAACTAGGGAAAAACAAAACCCTGGGCCTGTTGTTTTTTAACCCAAGCTTAAGGACAAGGCTTAGCACGCAAAAAGCAGCCCTTAATTTAGGCATGGATGCTATTGTAATGAACCTGAATACCGAAGGCTGGCTGCTTGAGTTTGAAGATGGCGTAGTGATGGACGGCAATAAAGCCGAACATATTAAGGAGGCTGCACAGGTGGTGTCGCAGTACTGCGATATTATTGCCTTACGTAGTTTTCCGTCGCTTACAGATAAGGAAAAAGATGAAGAAGAGCAGGTAATTAACGCCTTTAAAAAATACGCATCGGTACCGGTAATAAGCCTTGAAGGATCTACCGAGCATCCGTTACAGGCGGTTGCTGATACCCTTACAATTGACGAATATAAAACGGTGGAGCGTCCTAAAGTGGTGCTAACCTGGGCACCGCATCCTAAAGCGTTGCCGCATGCGGTACCAAATTCGTTCGTAAAAGTAATGAAAAAGGCGAATGTTGATTTCATTATTACTCATCCGGAAGGCTATGAACTGAATCCGGAATTTACATCTGGAGTAACTATTACCAACAATCAGGATGAAGCATTTAAAAATGCCGATTTTATTTACGCGAAAAACTGGAGCAATTATATAGATTACGGACAGGTGACGAGTAAAGACCCGTCGTGGACGGTTACTACCGAAAAAATGGCGCTTACCAACAATGGTAAATTTATGCACTGCCTGCCGGTTCGCCGCAATATGATAGTGACCGATGCCGTTTTAGATAGCGATAGTTCGATCGTGATTCCGCAGGCGAATAACAGGACGTTTTCGGCGCAAGCCATACTGACCAAAATTTTGGAAGATGGAGAGTAAACCACAGCTGATTGTTGTAAAAATAGGCGGCAATGTTATAGATAATGAGCAGGCTTTACAATCTTTTTTAGTCGACTTTGCCGCACTCGACGGTTATAAAATACTGGTGCATGGTGGTGGTAAAATTGCCACTAATACAGCAGAAAACCTTGGCATTACAGCAATTTTTCACGAAGGCCGCCGCATAACCGATAAACCAATGCTCGATGTTGCAATAATGACGTATGCCGGGCTTATCAATAAAAATATTACAGCCAAGTTACAGGCATTGCAAAACAATGCCATGGGTTTTACAGGCGCTGACGGAAACCTAATACTCTCAGAAAAACGTAAAAATTCAACTATCGACTTTGGCTTTGTAGGCGATGTAACTGCGATAAACGCAGAACTCATAAACGTTTTATTATTACAAGATGTAATTCCGGTGTTTTCAGCAATAACGCACGATGGTAATGGGCAACTGCTTAATACTAATGCCGATACCATTGCGAGTACACTTGCGATAGCCTGTAGTGCTTATTTTGATGTGAAGCTACTGTACTGTTTCGAGAAAAAAGGTGTGCTGCTTGATAGTAAAAATGACGAATCTGTTATTAAAAATATTACTTTTGAAACCTATCAAAAACTGCGTGACCAAAAAGTTATACATTCCGGCATGTTACCTAAGCTGGAAAACTGCTTTGATGCATTGTCGAAGGGGGTTTCACAAATAGGCATTGGAAGCCCGGAGATGTTGAGAATAGACAACAATATTTTTACACTGGTAACGCCATAACCAATATACACTTGCATGATTGGCAAAACAATACATACATTAACACAAGACGCGATCGAACTACTAAAAAAGCTGATTGCTACACCGTCTTTTTCGTCGGAAGAAGATCATACAGCATTGCTAATAAAAGATTGGTTTGATGTAAATAATATACCCTTTAAAAGAGAAAACAATAACCTTTGGGCATTTAACAAACATTTTGATGCATCAAAGCCTACACTATTGCTTAACTCGCACCATGATACGGTTAGACCTAACCAAGGCTACACGTTAGACCCATTTGAACCTATAGTTAAAGACGGTAAACTATTTGGCTTGGGAAGTAATGATGCTGGCGGTTGCCTGGTAGCATTATTAGCAACATTTACTTATTTTTACGCGGCTGAAAATTTGCCTTATAACCTGGTTATGGTAGCATCTGCAGAGGAAGAAAGCAGCGGACAAAACGGACTTAATAGCGTGCTGAAGCACTTGCCTGAACTGGACTGCGCTATTGTGGGCGAACCTACCGAGATGCAGCTTGCCATTGCAGAGAAAGGCCTGTTGGTGCTTGATGTAGTGGTTGAAGGTACTCCTGGGCATGCAGCGCACCCTAACGATAATGTATCTATTTACAATGCTATTGAGGTTATTGAATGGTTTAGGGATTACCGATTTGAAAAAACATCGGAGGTTTTAGGGCCAATAAAAATGACGGTTACTGGCATACAGGCGGGTAAGCAGCATAACGTTGTACCTGCGGAATGCAGCCTTGTGGTTGATGTTCGTGTTAATGATTGTTACACTAATGCACAAGTTCTGGAAATCATTCACAATCAAATTGGTGCTAAGGCGAAAATAACACCACGTTCGCTGCACCTTAATTCGTCATCAATACCAAAAGACCACGCATTGGTGCAGGCTGGAATTGAACTGGGTAGGACTACCTATGGTTCGCCAACGTTGTCAGACCAGTCGGTGTTAAGTTGCCAGTCATTAAAACTGGGCCCGGGATATTCGCCACGGTCACATAGCGCTGACGAATTTATTTACTTACATGAAATTGAAGAAGGGGTTGAGCTGTATATTAAAATACTCTCTAAATTCCTTAAACAAAATAGTATACTGGCACAAGAGGCCGCAACACAACCTGAATAACATCATTTGAAGAATATTCAAGTAAACAATTACAATTAAATGAAACTCTGGGATAAAGGCATACCTACCGATAAAAAAACCGACCTGTTTACTGTGGGCAACGACCGAGAACTCGACCTTGTACTGGCCGAGTATGATGTTATAGGTTCTATTGCTCATGCCAAAATGTTGGGTAAAACCGGTTTGCTCACCCCCCATGAAACGGATGATCTGGTAGCTGCATTACAGGATATATTAGCACTGGTTAAGAAAGGCGAATTTACCATAGAGGATAGTTTTGAAGATGTACACAGCAAAGTGGAATACCTGCTTATTGAAAAATTAGGCGATACCGGTAAAAAAATACACGTAGCGCGATCGCGTAACGACCAGGTTTTGACCGATGTACATTTATACATTAAAGCAGAATTACTTACCATAAAAGCACAGGTTAAAGAATTATTTGATTTACTGATTACATTAAGTAAGCAATACCAAGCCATTCTATTACCGGGATATACGCATTTTCAGGTAGCGATGCCCTCCTCATTTGGTATGTGGTTTTCAGCGTATGCCGAAACGTTGATTGATGATGTTACGATGCTTAACGCAGCCCTTACCATAGCCGACCAAAACCCATTAGGTTCGGCAGCGGGTTATGGTAGCTCCTTCCCTATTGACCGTACTTTTACTACGAAGGAAATGGGATTTGCAACTTTAAAATACAACTCTGTTGCTGCACAAATGAGCCGTGGCAAGACGGAGAAAACTACCGCTTTTGCAATGGCATCAGTAGCAGGTACATTATCTAAATTATCGATGGACATTTGTTTGTACCTGAGTCAGAATTTTAATTTTATAAGCCTGCCGCAGCATTTAACTACCGGCAGCAGCATTATGCCGCACAAAAAAAACCCTGATATTTTTGAATTGATCCGTGGTAAATGCAATAAAATTCAGGCGTTGCCATATGAGCTTACGTTGATTACCAATAATTTACCAAGTGGTTATCACAGGGAGTTTCAGTTGTTGAAGGAAGGATTATTCCCTGCGCTGCAAACCTTGAAATCGTGCCTTGAAATGGCGCGTTATTCTATTAAAGAAATTAAGGTTAACGAGCATATTTTAGATGACAAAAAATACGATTACCTTTTTACCGTTGATGCCTTAAACGAACAGGTTACCTCTGGGATACCGTTTAGAGATGCCTATAAAATTGTAGGCGAGCAGGTAGACAATGGTACGTTTACATCGCCTAAAGCTACCAAACACACCCATGAAGGCAGTATCAATAATTTATGCCTTGATGAAATTGTGGCTAAAATGGAAAAGGTTTTATAGATTTTTTATCTTTAAGCTGTAGTATTATGGATACTTATAAATTAGAAAATATCGATTCTGAAGATTTAAATGACACTCTACGTTCAATAGAATTTTCATTCGGTATACAATTCACAGATGATGAATTAACGCTTAAACTAAGTTTTGGAGAATTTTGTAATTTAATAGAGAACAAAATTACGGGCGTCAATATAGAAAGTTGTACAAGTCAACAAGCATTTTATAAATTACGGAATGCAATAGCTGCACAATGTAATATAGCTGCTACATCAATATTTACAAACACATCTTTACTGGAACTTTTTCCTGTAAAACAGAGGCGACGCAATATAAAAGCAATTGAGAAGAATTTAGGTTTTAAACTTAAAGTGTTAGATACTTATACGTTTGTTATTATATTTTTAGGAGTAAGCTTTTTAGTCTTTTTTATTGGATTGTTTTTTAATTGGCATTTAATTTTTGGCTTATTAATTACCTGTATGCTAATATGGATTTCAAATAAAACCGCTAACCAGTTTAATGAAACTACAGTAGGCAATCTCGCAGCAAAAATGGCGCGCAATAACTATTTGCTATCCAGGAGAAATCAAAACTCGTTCAATAGAAATGAGATCGTCAAAACAGTTCAGTCCATCTTCGTGGAACATCACGGGATAGATATGTCTGAGCTTACACCAATTAGTATGTTTAACCACTAAAGCTTCCGCGTGAGGGATAGCAGCGGTATCCCCGCAGCGTAGCGAAGGGATATAGCGGATAGCCCGGCCGTAATGCAATGAAGGCCACGACCATAAAATTCTCTTGGCATTTAAGAAAACCGTAACACCCTGCCTTTTAAAAAATCAACTTTTTTTAGTAAATTTGCGGCTTAATTTTATGTAACTATTATGGGTAAAGTAAAAGTAGGATTAGTGCAAATGAGCTGTGTTAAAGACAAGCAGCCCAATGTAGAAAAAGCGATTAGAGAAATTAGAAATGCTGCCGCACAGGGCGCAAATATTGTGTGCCTGCAGGAGTTATTTACATCATTATATTTTTGCGATGTTGAAGATTACGAAAACTTTAAACTTGCAGAAGCCATTCCCGGCCCTTCAACCGATGCTTTAACCAGTATTGCCAAAGAGCTTAACGTTGTGATCATTGCGTCTTTATTTGAAAAACGTGCCGAAGGCCTATACCACAATACTACAGCTGTTATTGATGCCGATGGTACCTACCTTGGCAAATACCGCAAAATGCACATTCCTGATGACCCCGCGTTTTATGAGAAGTTTTATTTTACCCCCGGCGACCTGGGTTACAAAGTTTTCCAGACTAAGTATGCTAAAATCGGTGTGCTTATCTGCTGGGATCAGTGGTACCCTGAAGCTAGCCGTATAACGGCACTTATGGGTGCGGAAATTATGTTTTACCCCACTGCTATTGGGTGGGCGACAACTCAGGATGATGATACTAATAAAGAGCAATATGATGCATGGCAAACCATTCAGCGTTCGCATGCTATTGCAAACGGTGTTCACGTTGTGAGTGTAAACCGTGTGGGCTTTGAGCAGGATGGTGCTATGAAATTTTGGGGAGGTAGTTTTGTAGCTAACCCGCAAGGCAGGCTGCTTTACTTAGGTTCGCATGAAAATGAAGAAACTACGGTGGTTGAAGTTGATACTAAAGCAACCGACCATTACCGTACGCACTGGCCTTTTTTACGAGACCGTAGGATTGACAGCTACCAACCGATAACGAAACGATATTTAGACGAGGATTAGAAACTTGTTGCAAGTTTAAAGTTTCAAGTTACTCACTCATATCCACTCAAAATTATAATGACTTTTAATACAACGACTCCCCTACAATTAGGCTTTCATTTCCCGGCAGAATTCGAGAAACAACGTGCGCTATGGTTATCATGGCCGCATAAGGAAGAATCATGGCCTGGTAAATTACACTTGATATACAAGCCATACTGCGAGTTTATATTGCAGGTTTCACGCCATCAGAAAGTGTGCATTAACGTTGCTGATGATACTATGAAACAATTCGCCATAAACGAATTGCAACAGTTCCTGCCTTTAGTTGCGGGTGCAAAGTTAAGCGAAGTTTCGTTTTACCTGCACCCAACAAACGATGCCTGGTGCCGCGATCATGGTCCCGCCTTTGTCGTGAATCGTCAAACGGGTGAAAAAGCAGTAGTAGATTGGGGTTATAATGCCTGGGGTGGAAAATACCCTCCCTTTGATTTAGATGATGTTATTCCTACCCGTATAGGCGAAGCATTGGGTTTAAAAGTTTTTAATGCTGATATTGTTATGGAAGGTGGTAGTGTAGAGTTTAATGGTAAAGGTACGTTGCTTACTACAACTGCGTGTCTGCTCAACCAAAACCGTAACCCGCACCTTAACCAAAAACAAATTGAAGAATATCTGGCTAATTATTATGGTGCAGAGCACATACTTTGGTTAGGCGATGGTATTGTGGGCGATGATACCGATGGCCATATTGATGACATTACCCGTTTTGTAAACGAAGATACCGTGGTTACTGTAATAGAACACGATAAAAATGACGATAACTATGAGTTGCTTCAGGAAAACCTGAAAAGCCTTCACAAAATGCGTCTGCAGGATGGTAAACAACTAAATGTTATTGAGTTGCCTATGCCTAAGGCAGTAATTTATGAAGACCAAAGGTTACCGGCATCGTACGCTAATTTTTATATTGCTAACGAAAGTGTAATTGTACCAACTTTCCGCGATAGCACGAATGATAGTAAGGCAATTGATATATTGACTGACTGCTTTAAAGGCCGTGAGATTATTGGTATCGACTCTACCGACCTGATTTGGGGACTGGGTAGTTTCCATTGCCTTAGCCAACAGGAACCGGTTTAAAATTTATATAAATTATAATATAACAAAAGGGATTCTTAATAAGAATCCCTTTTGTATTTATAGATATAATGTGATTAGAATTTCCATTCAAATTCGTCTTTACCATTTATTGCGGCACCAACCTCAACACGAATAACTTCGCCAAATTCTACCCTAAAGATAACCCAGTTTTCTTCGTTAAAAAAGTGCTCTTCAGAGTCGAACGTTTCATTCTCGAATGATTTAATTCCTTTTTCAGCTAATATAGGTTTTAGCGTCGCCCATTTATGCCCTATCACCTTAGTAGAAAATAATTCAAGGTCCGGATGTGTGGCTATAATATACCCCATCTTCACCTCTTCATCAGCATAAAAAGTAAGACGTAACTTTTTATCGTTATAAAGGTAAATAGTGTTGTTTTCGTCATCTTTAAACTGATGGCTTGGCTCACCATATAATGCTTTAACATCTTTTTCCTTCATCCCGAATTTAAGCTCAGCTATCCCTGATTTCAAATTGATTTTCATAAAACATATAAATTTTTGTTAAAGCAAATGTACGCCAATTTTGTTTAAACGCAATGATACTATGGCGAAACGGCAATATTAAAACTAACATTATAAATTATAATGTTCAGATTATGAAACCCTTAACATTATTTACTCGTAGCTTACAATTACTATTAACAACAAATAAATATTATTATGACAAAAACATTTACCTTTTTTAAAAGTATTATGGTATTATGTATGTTGCTTGGCTTTAGTGTCAATGCTCAAACTGTTACCGTAACAAACACAAGCGACAGCGGACCGGGCTCATTACGCCAGGCCGTTATCGATATTCAGTCAGGAGGTACAATTATATTTAATCCCTCCACAAATGGAACTATTACATTAAATACTGAAATCGCGATTAATAAAAGCATTACGATTAATGGTAACGGAAGCACATCTACAACTGTTAGCGGAAACAACATGACGCGTATTTTTGCTATTACCAATGCAGGAACAGTTACACTAAGCAATATGGCTTTTACCAATGGTAGCGCTGCAGATGGTGGTGCAATAAATGCAACAGGATCTACACTATTAGTAACTAATGCATCGTTTATGAATAACGCTGCTACCGGAGCAGCCGCTACGCAAGGCGGTGGAGCGATATTTACATCTGGCGGTATGCTTACGGTAAATGCCTCTACGTTTACAAACAACAAGGCTACAGGCGCAGCTGGTAGCGGTGGCGCAGTTTTAGTAAGCACTGGCGGTAGCCTTACTGCTAACGGCACTACTTTTAGCGGTAATACTGCCAGTAGAGCCGGTGGTGGTATAGAGGGTAACTCTGGTGCAGGTACTACTATTAGCCTTTCAGATGTAACGCTGACTAATAATATAACAGGATCTGCACCGGGTAATGGTGGCGGACTCCACATTACGGGTGCAGGTAATACTATTATCAATAACGGAACTGTGAGCGGTAATATTGCTGCGGCTGAAGGCGGTGGTTTATGGAACGGAAGTGGCACTATGACTATTCAGGGCACTGTAATAACAAATAATATTGCAAGTGGTATTGCTGCAGATAATGGTGGCGGGGGTATTTATAACCTAAGTGGAGTACTTAATATAAACACTGGTACCAAGATAACAAACAATAAAGCTGATGGCACTGCAGGCAGCGGCGGTGGTATACTTAATGATGCAGGTGGAAAACTTACAATTAATTCGGCTGAAATTACCGGCAATACTTCAAATCGAGCAGGTGGTGGTATCGAAGACAATTCTGGCGCTATGGGAAATGTAACAATTTCAGCAACTACCCTTAATGGCAACACTACATTTACTACTCCTGGTAACGGTGGAGGATTACACGTTACAGGCGCAGGTACGGTAGTAATTAATGGTGGTACAGTAAACAATAATAAGGCTGGAGCAGAAGGCGGAGGTTTATGGAATGGTACAGGTACAATGACAATTGACGGTACAACCATCTCTACAAATACGGCCAGTGGAGCTGGTATAGATCAAGGCGGTGGTGGTGTTTACAATCTTAACGCTGGTACACTAAATATTAAAAATGCTGCAATAAGTAATAATGTAGCCGATGGTGCCTCTGGCAGCGGCGGCGGAATATTAAATGATGTAGGGTCTAAACTTACCATTAATGATTCTCAGATTACCGGTAATATATCAAATCGCGCTGGCGGAGGGATAGAGGATAATTCTGGTGCGGCTGGAAATGTAACGCTTACAAATGTTGCGCTTAACGGTAATACAACAAATACATCGCCGGGTAATGGTGGAGGTTTACATGTTACCGGAGCAGGAACTGTTGTAATTAAAGGTGGTACTGTAAACAATAATAAAGCTGGCGCTGAAGGCGGCGGATTATGGAATGGTACAGGAAGCATGAATATTGATGGTACAACTATCTCTACCAATACGGCCAGTGGCGCCGGTGCAGACCAAGGTGGTGGTGGTATTTATAACCTTAATGCGGGAACGGTAACAATTATTAATGCTGTTATAAGCAATAACATTGCTAACGGAACTGCCGGTAGTGGCGGTGGTATTTTAAACGACGTAGGATCTAAACTTTCTATCACAAATTCGAAAATTTCGGGTAATACCGCAGTGAGAGCAGGTGGTGGTATAGAAGATAATAGTGGCACTAGCACAATTGTTTTAAATAATGTTGAGCTTACGGGCAATAGCGTATCCGGCCCTCCGGGTAACGGAGGTGGTTTGCACATTACAGGTGCAGGTAGTGCGACTATTACAGGTGGTATTGTTAGTGGTAACACAGCAACAGAAGGTGGTGGTTTATGGAATGCTACCGGCACCTTAACTATTGAAAACGTTACAATATCTGGCAATACAGCTACTGGTTTAGCAGTAACCGATGGTGGTGGCGGTATTTATAACAATGGTGGTACACTGGTAGTAAATCGCTCAACTATTTCTGATAACAGGGCTACCGGTTTACTAGGCATGGGTGGTGCTGTTCATGTTAACGGCGGTACAGCGGTAATGCAAAGAACTACTGTTTCAGGAAACTCATCGGTATCAAACGCCGGGGGTATTTATAACAACGGAACTTTAAATATCGATGCCAATACAATTACGCTAAACGCTTCTGTTTTAAATGGTGGAGGTATTTATAACGCCGATGGCAAAACAATTACATTTAAAAATTCAATTGTAAGTGGTAACCTTGCAGTTGTGTCTGGAAGAGATTTATTAAATAATAATGGTACAATAACATCTAATGGTTATAACCTTGTTGGTATCCTTGAAGCTAATGCTTTTACAGCAACAGCTAACGATATTACAGGTACATTAGTAGCGCCTTTAAATGCAGGGCTCATGCCGTTAGCAGATAACGGCGGAAGTACTTTAACGCATAGGCTTTCATGCCCTAATGCAGCGGCAGATATGGGTGATCCGCAGGAAAATTCAACCGATCAATTAGGAATGGCTGTATTCAACGGCAGACGGGACATTGGAGCATATGAAGCACAGGAAGTATGTGCAACTGCCGGAACTGATGATTTTGCAAGCACGTCTAGAAGCATGGTGTTCCCTAACCCATCGGTAAACGGAATATTTAATCTGCAATTATCACAAATTCATGGCTCAGATGCAACTGTGACCATCTTTGAAATAGCATCAGGCAAGATCGTAAAATCATTTAAAGCTAATACTACTGCCACAGAAATTAGTATGAATGGTTTTGCTAACGGAATTTATGTTATGCAGGTTGTATCTGATACTACTACAGAAAATCACAAAATTATTATTGGTAGATAATTTCCAAAATATAATAATTTGAAATTTAAAAGGCTGCCTAGTTAAGGCAGCCTTTTTATGTAGTTTACTTTTTTACTTTTATTTTTGCACCCTGCTTTACCAGGATTTCTGATCCTTCGGCTAAATAAACCGATAGAGGCTTCTGATCCTGTAGAAAAGCGAAATTAGTCCCATATACTTTATTAAAGTCAACGTTTACTTCAAACTCTTTAACAGGATATATTTGCCAGCGCGGATGCACCACCTCATATTCAGATGTCATGTTTTCATTTATCTTAGTGTACCCCCAAAAATGCTCCGTAATAAACTCTTCTTCACTATCAGGTACAATGTCAACCGGATTTTTATCTGCTATAACTTTAATGCTGTTCCACTCCCCTTTTTTCCATCCGTACTCTACCGTTAAGGTATCATCTTCTACAAGCCAGGTATGACGAGTTTTTAACGTCTCGTACTTTTCACTATATAAAAGATTAGCAACCATGGTAAGAGCCGGTCTGGGTACAATCTCCTTTAAAAACACTACTCCTCTCTTAACCCCATCTGTATGTTTATATTTTACATAAAAGCGAAGGTTAATCTCTTCAAAATTAATATGTAGCGGAATTTTTAGTCCCAACACTTTAGTTTCTACAAACATAAAACCAACGAGGCTAACGTAGCAAGTGTCGTTCCATAAGTCAAGTTCTGTTTCAAACGGCAAGTAAGGTTTTAAAATCGCGGGGTCTACCGTGTAATTTATCATTATAAGCTTACGCCACTGCGCATCGAGAAAGGTTCGCTTAGATAATGGGATCGATTGTTGCATTTAAACAGGATTATCGAAAATTAAAATTATTCACAGATAAAGTTAAGCAACTATTTTATAATTAGTTTAAAATTATCTTTTTCATAACCGCTTATATTAATGAGATAGATCCCTCCATTTAATGCTGAAATATCAACGATATTAGAAACATTATTTAAGTTTCCCTTTAAAACTTGTTTACCATTAACATCGGCAATTGTAAATTGGCGGCCAACAATGTTCGGTTTGCTATCAATACGCACTATATCAAATGCAGGGTTAGGATAAATTGAAATACCGGCATCTGATAATGTATCGATAGTACCAAGGTTACCTCTAGACTCCACTATTTTCAAATAGTCGGATAAGTAGGGTGCTAAACTTAACTTATGTAATTTTTGGGTGGTGTTTATAAATGGCACCTGCACAAAATTTTCGTTGCTTAAAAAGTAATCAAGCCCGTTTTGCGTCGCAATGCCTTCAATTTGATTAAAGCTTAGCGAAACGTTAAGTTTACGCTTGTTACCGCTAAAAAAGTCGTGCCCTTTATAATCATAGAGCAAACTTATAAATGGCGATAGCAGTGTACTATAACCACTTAAGGCTACCAGCTTTTTATCTTCAAGATATGTTGCACCTGTTATTAGTCCGCCGACGTTATATGTGCCCGATAGTTGGGCTGTATGTGTACCGGGTGTTTTTGGCAATACGTAAACGCTAGTTTGCTTGCTCACCCACTGTTTGGTAAAAAGATAAATATTATCCTTACCTACAATGAAAGCCTCACAGTCAAAATCGGTTGCATTATTGGGCTTTGGGCTAAAGTCGGTTTGATTAGAATATTTAAAGTTGATAGAATTTACAACCGGATTCCCCGATAATAAACTCTTTTTATCAACTCTTATAACTCTTAAATTGCTGCGATTGCCGCTTACATTATTACCGAAGTCGCCAATGTAAATGTGCTTATCATCCTGATCGATATCTTCCCAATCCTGATTTGCCGTACCAGTAATGGGTAACTTTTGTAATATTGCTCCCGCAACTGTATCAAGCTTATAAATATTGATATCGCTATCATCATTATGTGTGTAAAGATTGCCATCTATAAATACCAGGCCGGATGTTTCGCGTACCTCAGAATGTAAATTTACAGACGCAACCGCAACCGATGCTGACGCATACAAACAACTTCCATCATTAATAGTAGCATTTGGGTTATAGTTTGTAGATAGCTTATCTGTGCAACCATACACCTGCGCACCGACGTGCTGAAGGAAAAGAAAAGATAATAGTGTAAGTAATATATAATTTAGCTTCATAAAATTGCAATTTCAATCTAAAGTTACAATACAGTTTACATCGGCCATAGAAATTTAGCAATTATCTTAGTTAATATATTGAATAACAATAATTTAATTTAAAATATAATTAAATATCTATTTTTTAAATAATTGAAATGTGCGTTTTTACTTAGGTTTTTAATACCATAATTCTTTAACAAAAGTTAAATGATTACAAAGCGTGTTTTAATGTGGCTAAATTTATAAAAATCTAAAAACAAAACACCATGAACAAACTTATCAGAGCATTAATCGCAGGCTGGGGCGCAAAAAAACTTGGCGGCGGCTGCATAGGTACTATAGTAGTATTTGTAATTATTTATTACCTGCTTGGCTATTGCGAGAGGATGTAATAAAACCGGGCAACCGCTGTAGTTATATTAATTAGCTACAGCAGCCATTGCCATTGCTTGCGCAGCTTTATAATGATATACAGAGATTAGTATCAGCAATTGTTCAAATTGCGTAGTTCCGAAGGTATCGTTACAGTTGATACTATAGCCCGATGTAAATTTCTTCCAGCTGAAATCAGTAGTCATTAATAGTAATTCTTCATTTTTATAATTGGTTAGCAAATAACCATTTGTAAAAAAACCTTTAGGTTTGAACTCGTAGTATTGGGTGCGCTCTTTAGGCTTAATAATGGCAATGCCACCATCCCATTTTGTTTTTAAAATTAAAAGCACAACGTCATCCTGTTTTACTTCGTGTTGTGTGCCCCAAAAACCTTTACGGAAAATAACGTAATGCTCTTCGCCAATTGTTACTTCAGCTTTAGATGAATACCAGTATTTATACTCTAACGTACCTATAACACTACCACGAGTTGTAAGAGTATAGTTTTTGTTGTTATCGGTAAATACCTTAATCTCGCTCATTGTTTTTCTATATTCTGCTAATTTACTGTTTTGTTTAGGATTATAATAACTGCAATATGCCGTTTAGGCTAATATAATATAGACAAAAGCCTCGCTTTACAGAGAGGCTTAAAGTCAAATTAATTATCTAAAATCTAAAAATTCTATTTACATATTCCTGCGGTACTGGCCACCTACTTCAAACAATGCCGAAGTGATTTGCCCTAACGAACAAACCTTTGTAGCCTCCATTAGCTCAGCAAAAATATTTTTATTTTGTATTGCCACTTCCTGAATGTTAGCTAGTTGTTCACTAACTTTTTCAGCATTCGCTTTATGCAAAATTTCAAGCGTTTGAATCTGCGCTTGCTTCTCTTCCTCAGTAGCGCGTATAACTTCCGCCGGAACTACCGTTGGCGATCCTTTAGAACTTAAAAATGTATTTACCCCTATTATAGGAAACTCACCATTATGTTTCAACGTCTCATAATAAAGGCTTTCTTCCTGAATTTTAGAACGTTGATACATTGTTTCCATTGCACCCAGCACACCGCCGCGTTCGGTTATACGGTCGAATTCGTCCAGTACTGCTGCCTCAACTAAATCGGTAAGCTCCTCAATAATGAACGATCCCTGTATCGGGTTTTCGTTTTTGTTAAGTCCCAACTCTTTATTAATAATCAGCTGAATCGCCATAGCACGGCGAACACTTTCCTCAGTTGGGGTAGTTATAGCTTCATCGTACGCATTGGTATGCAGCGAATTACAGTTATCATAAATTGCATACAGCGCCTGTAACGTTGTACGTATATCATTAAAGTCTATTTCCTGCGCGTGAAGAGATCTTCCTGATGTCTGGATATGATACTTAAGCATTTGCGCACGCTCGTTAGCACTGTATTTATTTTTAAGCGCTTTCGACCAAATTTTACGGGCAACGCGGCCAATTACAGCATATTCAGGATCGATACCATTGCTGAAGAAAAATGAAAGGTTTGGTCCGAAATCATTGATATCCATACCACGGCTCAAATAGTATTCTACATAAGTAAAACCGTTAGAAAGCGTAAAGGCTAACTGTGTGATAGGGTTAGCTCCCGCTTCGGCAATATGGTATCCCGATATAGAAACCGAGTAAAAATTACGAATGTTATTGGTTATAAAATATTCCTGGACATCGCCCATTAATCGCAGCGCAAATTCAGTCGAGAAAATACAGGTGTTTTGTGCCTGATCTTCTTTTAAAATATCGGCCTGAACGGTACCACGTACTTGGCTTAATGTGCGTATTTTAATTTCATTATAAACATCGGCAGGCAATACCTGGTCGCCAGTAACACCCAGCAGCATAAGGCCAAGGCCATTGTTGCTTTCAGGCAACTCGCCATTGTATTTCGGGCGATCGATACCTTTTGCTTTATAAAGCTCATTTATTTTAGATTCGACCTCAGCTTCAAGCCCGTTTTCTTTAATGTATATTTCGCATTGCTGATCGATAGCCGAGTTCATAAAAAAGCCTAACAACATTGGCGCAGGCCCATTAATGGTCATACTAACCGATGTTAACGGATGCGCTAAATTAAACCCTGAATACAGTTTTTTGGCATCGTCCAGGCAGCAGATTGAAACCCCAGCATTACCTATCTTACCGTAAATGTCAGGTCGTAAATGAGGGTCATTACCATATAAAGTAACACTATCAAAAGCGGTAGATAAACGCTTGGCAGTCAGGCCTGCACTCACATAATGAAAACGCTTATTAGTACGCTCTGGTCCGCCCTCACCAGCAAACATACGGGAGGGGTCTTCGCCCTCACGTTTAAATGGATATAACCCCGAGGCAAAAGGAAATTCGCCGGGTACATTTTCCTGTAAATTCCATCGTAAAATATCGCCCCATGCTTTGTATTTAGGCAATGCTATTTTAGGAATTTGCGAATGAGAAAGTGACTCAGTATGCGTAGCAATTTTAATTTCTTTATCTCTTACCTTAAAGCTGTAAACCGGATTTTTATACTTGTTTACCTTGTCATCCCAAGTTAGGATAATTTCCCAGTTATAAGGGTCAAGGTTCATTTTTACACGGTCAAATTCTTTTAACAACAGCGTTACAAGTTCCTGCCTGCCGTCCTGCCTTTCGGCAATACTCATAAGTATCGATGCCTCATCAATACCCGTTTTGTTTATCACGGGCACTTTTGTAGAAACCGACTCAATAGTTTTAAAAATGCCGTATAGCTTTTGGGCAACTTCCTGCTGGCTTGAAGCTACCTCATCATACTTACGGTTATTTTCGGCAATTTCACTAAGGTAACGTGTTCTGTGCGGCGGGATGACAAATATCTTTTCGCTCATCTCCCTTGTAATTTCAAACGTAGTTTTCAAATCGGTAACACCCGTTTTTTCTACCACCTTATCCATAATAGCTTTGTATAGCGTGTTCATACCGGGGTCGTTAAACTGCGAGGCAATGGTACCAAAAACCGGCAGGCTATCCGGATGTGCATCCCATAAGTTATGGTTACGCTGATATTGTTTTTTAACATCGCGCAAAGCATCCAGCGATCCGCGTTTGTCAAATTTATTTATAGCAACCAAATCGGCAAAGTCCAACATGTCAATTTTTTCCAATTGAGTAGCGGCGCCAAATTCGGGTGTCATTACGTATAAGGACACATCAGAATGTTCAATAATCTCCGTATCACTTTGTCCAATTCCAGAAGTCTCTAAAATAATAATATCATATTTCGCGGCCTTAAGTACCTGTATGGCCTCGGCAACATATTTAGAAAGTGCTAAATTTGATTGCCTTGTAGCTAACGAACGCATGTACACCCTCGGGTTGTTGATGGCATTCATACGAATACGGTCGCCCAAAAGTGCACCGCCCGTTTTACGTTTAGAAGGATCTACCGAAATTAATCCTATAGTCTTTTCCGGGAAGTCGATTAAAAAACGGCGCACCAACTCATCTACTAAAGACGATTTACCTGCACCACCCGTACCTGTTATACCTAATACTGGTATGGTGCTGGTTTCATTTAGTTTATGTATGGCATCGAGTGCTTGTTTTGCAACATCGGGGAAATTTTCGGCAGATGATATAACCCTTGCAATAGCGGTTGGGTTTTTATCCTGAAGATGGTTTACTTCGCCATTTAGGCTATCACCAATAGGATAATCAGATTTCTCAACCAAATCGTTTATCATTCCCTGCAGGCCTAGTTCTCGGCCATCATCGGGAGCATATATACGGGTAATACCGTACTCATGCAATTCTCTAATTTCATCAGGGAGAATAACGCCGCCACCGCCGCCAAATATCTTAATATGCCCGGCCCCTTTTTCTTTAAGCAGGTCGTGCATATACTTAAAGTATTCGTTATGCCCACCTTGATATGATGTTAATGCGATGGCATTTGCATCTTCCTGAATCGCTGTATTTACTACTTCTTCAACACTACGGTCATGACCAAGATGTATAACCTCTACACCGGTAGTTTGAATAATACGGCGCATAATATTTATAGCTGCATCATGCCCATCGAACAATGACGCGGCAGTTACAATTCGTACTTTATTTTTAGGAATATAAGGCTTTGCTTGCTCCATAATGAATTATCTTCAATTTTAGAACTGCAATTTACATAATTAATGAGAATACAAAAATAATATCCAGGTAAAATTATGCCTGTAATAATTTATCTCACAATATACCCTACGTTGCCTTTATCGATGTAAAGTACGCGGGTTGTACAGGTTTTAGCAGGAATATTTGTTGGAAACCAATCCCTGTTTTTAGATACTACAATAAACAGCCCACAGTCATCGCCTAAAACTGTAAAGTTTTCGCCACGTGGCTGCTTGCTAAAAACAGGCATACCGTATTCATTTATTAGTGTATCTGATAACTCTATAACGTTAGATGTTACAAAGCCAATTTCGCTTATAGACAAAAGGCATTTACTGCTATAAGCATCTTCATAATATTCTCTGTTAGGATAACGGGTAATGATCTCTAATATATTGCCATTATTATCTTTAAAATAAAATGACTTAGCATCCCAATTTGTAAAATTCGAAATATCATCGCCGTTAACAGGTAATATAGCAGTGTGTTTTTTAATAGCATTATGGGCATCAAAAAAACGATTTGTAGGAACATCAAAAGCAAAATGATAAACAGGCTTTAAATTATCAGACTTTCGAAAGATAAGCTTGGTACTTCCTATTTGAAAGAACAGTATCGACTTGTCCTCTTTCATATACGGATCCAGCCCCAAAACTTTTTTATAAAATTTTTCGGTTTCGCCCAGGTCGTCACTTAATAATTCAAGCTCAATTATATGCATAGTATGATAGGGTGCTGATTGCTAAGTTAGTGATTATTACAACGCTGTTCGATAAATAATTATAGTACTTTTGCACCTCATTAAGCTTTACAAATCTATGCGGGCGAAATATTATCTGGCAGCGGCTACTGCTTTTACAATTTGGGGACTTTTTAGCTTTGCACTTAAACCGCTACATGATTACCCATCTCCGGATATTCTATTTTACCGAATCTTTTTCTGCGTAATACTAATGGTAGTCACAAACTTGTTATTCAGGCGTAGAAACATAATCGAGACTAAAAAATACTTTATTCAGTTACCGGCTAAAACAAGAGTTAACCTATCCATAATTACTGTTATTAGCTCTTTGCTGCTTTCCGCTAATTGGTTCTTTTTCATCTATGTAATGAACCATATTAGCGTTAAAGCTGCATCTTTTGCCTACCTGGTCTGCCCCATAATAACTACAGTACTCGCCTTTTTTATTCTGAAAGAAAAGTTATCTGCAGTTCAGTGGGTTTCGGTATTGCTAAGCATTTTTAGCTGTGTATTATTGTCTTACAATAATTTTAAAGATGTGTTTTACAGCATTGTGGTGGCGGCAACGTACGCAATGTATTTAGTACTACAGAAAAAATTTGACGGTGTCGACCGTTTTCTGTTACTAACAGTACAGTTAATTATCACGTCTGTAATACTACTTCCCTTCTACCCAATATATAGTGGCCCGTTGCCTCTAGCCCCCTCCTTCTATAGTTATATATTAGTAATTGCAATAGGGTTCACCATAATCCCGATGTTACTTAATCTATTTGCTTTAAAGGGCATTAGTTCTTCAACATTGGGTATACTGTTATATATTAATCCTATCATAGGCTTTTTACTTGCTGCCTTTTATTATGGCGAAGAAATTACTTCGATACAAATAGCAGCCTACTCATTAATTGCTGTTTCAATTATCATATTTAATATAGGTAGTTATTTCCGAATGAAAAAATCGAAGGTAAATCATGAAGCACTAAAATAAGTCAATCAAATTTGAGGAACGGTTTTTGAATTAGCTTCTCAAATAAAAGAATACGATCATGAAAAAAATACTATTTACTGCTTTACTGTTTACTGCTATAACAACAGGCGCTAATGCGCAAATTAAAAGCATACTTACAAAAGCTAAAGATAAGATAACAACTACTTCTGGTAAAACAACATCGTCTACAGATATTAGTGCTGCCCTTAAAGAAGCGCTCAATAAAGGTGTTACTGAGCAGGTTGCGAAGCTTACGGCGGTTGACGGTTTTTATAAAAACCAAGCAGTGAAAATACTATTGCCTGCCGAATTGCAAAAAGTAGACACAAGGCTAAGACAGTTGGGAATGGGTAAGATGGCCGACGAAGGCATTAAAGTATTAAACCGTGCAGCAGAAGATGCCGTTAAAGAGGCCACCCCTATTTTTGTAAACGCCATTAAAACAATGACCATTACAGATGCTAAAGGAATATTAATGGGGGCCGACAATTCGGCTACGGCTTATTTAGAAAAAACTACTACCACTCCGCTATACGCTAAGTTTAGCCCCGTGGTAAAAACATCACTTAGCAATGTAGGCGCAGATGTAGTTTGGAGTAATATTATCAACAAATACAACACGCTCCCGCTGGTAACCAAAGTTAACCCGGATCTTACAGACTATGTTAGCAACAAAGCTTTAGAAGGCGTTTTTAAAATGATTACGGTTGAAGAAAAAGAGATAAGGAACAATTTATCGTCGCGAACATCGGCACTGCTTAAAAAAGTATTTGCTATGCAGGACACTAAATAGTATTACACATATTATTTGAAACACATCCCGGCTTTATAGCGGGGATTTTTTTTAGCACAAATTTAGTAGTACGGCTCTTTCTATTTCTATAAAAAAGTAGTTGCTTTACAGGTAAATGTTAATCTTAATAAACTTATGAAAAAGCTTTTAATTCCTTTATTCGCAGTAAGCCTTATGCTTTCGGGCTGTGCCGAACTTCAGCAAATAGCAACTCAATTACCACAAGGTGTAGGATCTGTACTTACAAATGCTGACATTGCTGCCGGGCTTAGAGAAGCATTAGATAAGGGCATTGACACGCAGGTTACAAAACTTACACAAACCGATGGCTTTTATAAAAATCAGTTGGTAAAAATTTTATTGCCAGCCGAACTTCAAAAAGTTGATAACACGCTTCGCAAGGTAGGTTTAGGCAGCCTTGCAGATGAAGGTCTTAAGGTGCTTAACCGTGCCGCTGAAGACGCTGTTAAAGAGGCAACACCCATTTTTGTTACCGCTGTTAAAAATATCACGTTTACCGATGCTAAAAATATCTTGCTGGGTAATGATGAGGCAGCTACTAATTATTTGAAAGGAAGTACAACTACACAATTATACAGCAAGTTTAATCCGGTTATAAAATCGTCGTTTAATAAAGTTGGAGCTGATAAGGTTTGGAGCAACATCATTACGCAGTACAATAAAGTACCACTTGTTACCAAAGTAAACCCAGACCTTACCGACTATGTAACTAATAAAGCTTTAGAAGGGGTTTATAAAATGATTGCTGTTGAAGAAAAAGATATACGCACAAACCTTTCTGCAAGAACATCTGCACTCCTGCAAAGAGTGTTCGCAATGCAGGACAATAGATAGCTATTTTTTTAAAAATCAGGTTTTTACATATAACATTATCTTAACATTTGGTGCAATAATTTTTATTTAACTTGCATCTAATAAATGGTTTTATCACATTTGGTTAGGGTTAGTTAGAAAAATGCCGGTAGTCACATGCCGGCATTTTTAGTTGTATAATTTGGCTGCGAACTTTGTTCATCGAGTTCCCATTAGACCTCCCTACTTCAGCGTATAATTATTTTAAAATAAAGGTGTTAAAGCCGTTAAAGAAATCAGTTTACTTTTATATTTTTGCCAAAAATTACCGGATTGAAAACGTTGCTTATTTTAGTGTGCCTGATGATTAATGCTGTTGGATTTTGCCAGGATTGGAACACCGATTTTGATACTGCAAAAAAACAGGCTACTGCTGCCAACAAAAACATTTTACTCGTTTTTTCGGGTCCGGAGTGGTGTGAAAATTGTACAAAGCTTGACGAATTGGTTTGGGCAAGTCCCGAATTTAGAGCTGAAGCCGAAAAAAGCTGGGTACTGTTACGTGCTGACTTTCATCAGAAGAAAGGAATGCCTGAACCTTTCGATGTAAATGACATAAAAGTAATTTTAGCCGAAAAGTTTAACCGGGATGGTTTCTTCCCTTTTATAGTTTTACTGGATAAATACGGTCGCAAACTTAATAAGGTAGGTTACGAAAATTTAGATACCGCCCAGGAATATGTATCTATGTTTAGAAGACTGAGTAATAATTAAGCAGGCTCTTCCATTCTCTGATGTAACTTTTTAAAGTAAGCAAATGCTTTTACAATGCGACTGCCATACCAGCTAAACATTTCGCCATCTACAAATACGGTTTTAGCATGGTGCGTATGCCTGCCTAATTCGAAAGCATCTTCATCTTTAAATGGGTAGGGTTCACTCGATAAAAAAACCACATCAGGGTCGCCCTGTATCCTCATTTTTTGCACAACAACTTCAGGATAACGCTCTAAATGACTATAGATATTGACGAAGTTATTTAGCTTAAGCATTTCGTTAATAAACGTATTGTTAGCTGCTGCCATATACGGGTCTTTCCAAATAAAATAAGCTACTTTTTGAGTCGGCTTATTTTTAACGAAATTATGAAAATCATTTAAAGCAAAATTTATTTTATTAACCCATTGCTGCGATTGTGTACGAACTGAGAATATCTTACCAAAATCCTCAATCATATCTACACTGTCCTGAATTGTTACAATATCGCTAACCCATACCGGCGCGATCTCACGCATTGCGGCTACAATCTCTTCTGTGTTTTCCTCTTTATTTGCGATGATAATGTCGGGTTGTAAAAGCCTGATCTTTTCGACATGAACATTTTTTGTTCCGCCAATTATTTTTTTAGTCGACTTTAGATGATACGGATGTACGCAAAACTTAGTTATCCCAATCAAACGGTCTTCCAGTCCCATATCAAACAACAGCTCAGTTAATGATGGCACTAATGATACTATACGCATTGGAGTTGAAGTTAGTGATATGGTAGTGCCGGTTTGATCGGTAAATTGTTTCACGTTTAAAATTTAAGTTTAGTTCGAATAGCAGCTAAAATAGCAATTTTGTCATTCTGACGTAGGAAGAATCGTGTTACGTATAGAGATTCTTAGGCTCCGTTGCACGTCGTTCAGAATGACAAAACAAATCTATTTATTCAATATCACTTCCATTTCCTGTTGAATTTTTAGAGCTTCCTTTCTTGCTTTAACAGCAAAATCTTCGCTATTAGAAGCGTATATAATCCCTCTGGACGAATTTACAAGCAGGCCAACAGTGCTATTCATTCCATATTTACAAACTTCCTGAAGGCTGCCGCCCTGCGCTCCTACCCCAGGAACAAGGATAAAGCTATCCGGAATGATCTTTCTTATTTCAGTAAAGTATTCTGCTTTAGTAGCACCCACCACATACATAAGATTTTCGCTGTTATTCCATGTTCTGGATGTTTCTAAAACTGTTTTGTATAGCTCTACACCGTCAACTTTCTTCGTTTGAAAATCAAAAGCACCTTCGTTAGAAGTTAATGCCAGCAATATGGTAAATTTATTCTTGACCGCTAAAAAGGGTTCGACACTGTCTTTACCCATATAGGGTGCCACAGTAATTGAGTCAAAGTTTAAATCCTGCAAAAAAGCTTTTGCATACATGGCCGATGTATTACCTATATCACCACGTTTAGCATCGGCAATAGTAAAGTGCTCCGGGTGTTTATGGTTAAGGTAGTTAATTGTTTTTTCTAAGGCTATCCAGCCCTTTAGACCATAGGCTTCAAAAAACGCTGTGTTAGGTTTGTAGGCCACACATAAATCGTGCGTTGCGTCTATAATTGCCTTATTGAACTCAAATATTGGGTCTTCGGTAGCAAGCAAGTGTTGCGGAATTTTATTTAAATCAACATCAAGGCCTATACATAAAAACGATTTCTTTTTAAGTACCTGTTCGTGTAGTTGTTGTGTTGTCATACCGGTAGTGTGTGTTTGTAGTTGTAGCGCAAAAATACATTTTTTGTAGCCTACTACCAAAAGCGATCTGTCGCATAACGGCTGGCACCTGTTTAAAATAAAAAATCCCGCCGAAGCGGGATTTCAAATATTAATAAACTTCCGTTTCCTTCAGTTTTTCTGTATTGTTTACCAGTTGAAGTTCTTCAACTACTTTATTAATGTTACCATTCATAACACCATCAAGATCATACAGGGTTAAACCAATCCTATGATCGGTAACACGTCCCTGTGGATAGTTGTAAGTACGAATCTTTGCAGACCTGTCGCCACTACTAACCTGAGAGCTACGGGTAGCTGCATCAATTTCCTGTTTTTTAGCAAGCTCCATTTCATAAAGGCGCGAGCGTAAAACCTGGGTTGCTTTGTCTTTATTTTTGTGCTGCGACTTTTCATCCTGACACTGTGCTACCAACCCGGTTGGTATGTGCGTTAAACGAACCGCTGATTTAGTTGTATTAACCGACTGCCCACCAGGACCGGATGAACAGAAGTAATCTACACGAACCTCGTTCATATCAAGCTGAACATCAAACTCTTCTGCTTCAGGCAATACCATTACCGTAGCAGCCGACGTGTGAACACGACCCTGAGTTTCAGTTTGTGGTACACGTTGTACACGGTGTACACCGGCTTCAAACTTAAGGGTTCCGTAAACATCTTCGCCTGTAACTTCAAAAATAACCTCTTTAAATCCGCCCGATGTACCTTCGCTCACGTCAACCACGCTGGTTCTCCAGCCTTTGTTTTCGCAATATTTAGTGTACATCCTAAAAAGGTCGCCTGCAAAAATACTGGCCTCATCGCCACCAGTACCGGCACGAATCTCAACCATAACATTTTTAGCATCTTCCGGATCTTTAGGTATAAGCATAAACTTAATCTCATCCTCTAATTCCGGAAGCCTTTTTTTAGCCTCATCAAGTTGCATTTTGGCCATATCAACCATTTCGGCATCGCTGCCATCTGCAATAATTTCGTTGGCCTCTTCAATATTGGCTGTAAGTGTAAGGTACTCTTCACGCTTTTCGTTAAGCGCTTTAAGCTCCTTATATTCTTTGTTTAATTGTACATAACGCTTTTGGTCAGATATTATATCCGGCTGGATAATAAGATCTGAAGTTTCGTCAAAACGTTGTTTTATAATTTGTAACCTGTCTAACATAGTCTGTCTTCTCCGTTTAAATGGAACCGCAAAATTACGTATTTTTTTTGATTCTCAATATATCATCCATAGTACAAAAAGTGTTCCAATGACAAAAATTGGAAACTAACATATTTAATATTTCCATTTTTAACTGCCAAAGTCATTTCTTAGATAACTAACTGATAATTATCATGTGAAGAGTTCGAAGGTTTTTCGTAATTTGCTTTATAATCAATCCACCAATTATGAAAAACTATAGCTTATATGCTTGTGCGGTACTTATTACCGCCTTAACATCCTGCCGAAACGAAAATACAACTACTAAAGTTTCACTAAGCGATGATGTAAAAACCAGGCAGCGATATGATCAGATAAAAAAGTTTGCCTTTTTAGAAGGAGAATGGCAAAACAACACACCGGACGGTCTATTTGCAGAAAAATGGAAAAAAGATAACGATTCAACCTTTACCGCCAACAGCATAATCACTAGCGGCAAAGACACACTTTTTTACGAGACAATAGTGCTCGACCAAAAAGGCGATTCGCTACATTATATTGTGACCAACCCTAAACAAACTACAGCAGACAGAACGGTATCGTTTACCCTAAAAAGCTTTACTGCTAATAAATATGTTTTTGAAAATAAACAACACGATTTTCCGCAACGCATAACGTATACTAAGGTGACAGAGGACTCGCTTGTAGCCGAAATATCAGGCAATCAAAACGGTAAACCGGCGGTAGAAGAATTCCCGATGAAAAGAGTAAAATAACAGTTAATACCTATTAGTTTTTACTATTTTAGCAAGCCTAAAACCTGCTTATGCAACTTGTTGAAACTACTGTTTTTAAGAAAAAAGATTACACTTTAGAGCCGTTGCCCTTTGCAGAATATGACAATTGCAGTTTTATAGATTGCAATTTTGATAACAGCAACCTTACCGGTATCGTTTTTACCGAATGCCGTTTTGAAGGTTGCAACTTGGGCATGTCAAATGTAAAAGGTACTGCCTTTAAAGATGTAACTTTTATTGATTGTAAACTGGTAGGATTAAACTTTAGCGTATGCGACCCGTTTTTATTTACAGTAAAGTTTGAAGGCTGTTTGCTACAATTAGCGTCATTTTACAAACTGAAAATGAAAAACACTAAGTTTATTAAATGTGGCATGCAGGAAGCTGACTTTAATTTAACCGACTTAACCGGTGCAACCTTTAGTGACTGCGACCTTAAAAAAGCGGTGTTTGACACTACTATTTTAGAAAAAGCTGACTTTAGAACGGCATACAATTATGCTTTAGACCCTGAACTTAACCGATTAAAAAAGGCACGATTTGGCCGTGAAGGTATTGCAGGACTACTTTTAAAATATGGTATTAGTATAGAATAAAAAACTCCGCAAATAGCGGAGTTTTTTCGTAATGTAATTATCGGTAAACTGCTAAGTGTGACTTAGCACCGGCAACTATTTCGCCGGGATGTTCTCTAGTATTTCTAAAACGAATTTCCAATATTTTTGAGCAGATGAAATACTTGCTCTTTCATCTGGGCTGTGTGCACCTTTAATTGTAGGGCCAAAAGATATCATATCCATTTCAGGATAATTAGTGCCTAATATACCGCATTCCAATCCGGCATGGCATGCTACAACATCGGGCTTGGTACCGTTTTGTTTCTCGTAGATATCTTTAAGCACATCAAGTATAGGCGAATTTACATTAGGTGTCCAACCCGGGTAAGACCCTGATTGTGTAACCTCGCAGCCTATAAGCTCGAAGGTAGATCGTAACGCATTGGCAAGATCTAACTTAGCACTCTCTACAGATGATCGGGTAAGGCAGCCAATGTGTACTTTACCATCTTTAACTATTACACGTGCAATATTGTTAGATGTTTCTACTAAATTTGCCATATCTGCACTCATGCGGTATACGCCATTATGAGCAGCATATAAAGCACGGGTTAGGCCTTCCTGAACGCCCAAATCCATTACAGATGTTGGCAATACATCAGCCTTTTCAATTTTAATTTCAAGGTTAGGCTCAGTAGTTTTAAGTTCGGTCTTAATATCGTTTACGGTTTCAAGCATATCAAAAACATATGCTTCATCAAAAATTTCTGAAATAATTACTTTTGCAGTACTCTCGCGCGGTATCGCGTTACGAAGGCTACCTCCATTTATTTCCGACACCTGCAAACCAAAGTTCTCGAAGCCGTCAAACAATACGCGGTTCATAATTTTGTTAGCATTACCCAGCCCTTTATTAATATCCATACCACTGTGCCCACCATTTAAACCTTTAACAGTTATAGTATATGCTACAGAATTTTCCGGAACTTCCTCTTCGTTATAACCTCTTTCAGCAGTAACATCAATACCACCGGCACAGCCTATATCAATCTCGTCATCCTCTTCGGTATCCAGGTTTAATAATATTTCTCCATTTAGCAAACCACCTTTAAGGCCCATAGCGCCTGTCATTCCGGTTTCTTCATCAATTGTAAAAAGTGCTTCAATAGCAGGGTGTTTAATATCGGTACTTTCTAAAATTGCCATAATGGTAGCAACACCAAGGCCGTTATCAGCACCTAGCGTTGTGCCTCTGGCACGTACCCAGTCGCCATCTACATACATATCTATACCTTGGGTATCAAAGTCGAAAACAGTATCGCTATTTTTTTGATGCACCATATCAAGGTGGCTTTGCATTACAATAGTTTTACGGTTTTCCATACCCGGTGTGGCAGGCTTTTTAATAATAACGTTACCTACCTCGTCTTCAATGGTTTCAAAACCCAGCTTTTGTCCAAAGTCTTTCATAAAAGCAATTACACGCTCCTCTTTTTTAGATGGTCGTGGCACTGCATTCAGGTCGGCAAATTTATTCCAAAGCTGCTTAGGCTCAAGGTTTCTTATTTCCTGGCTCATGTATTATATTTAATGTTTGTTGTTTCTATTCTTTACCAGCAAAATACCGTTAACGCGATGTAATTATCTACATGACGGCCTTCGCTAATTGTAATACAAAAATACTACTTATATTTACTTACCCATTTTATTTAAGCTAAATGAACAAAAAGAAACTGCTGGCTATACTATTCCCAATCCAGATTATCATAGTAAAATTGCTTTCGCTTTTCCCTCAATTTACAGAAAGCTGGTATAGCAATGGTTTGTATCCTTATATTTCAAATGTCTCCCGTATACTATTAGGATGGGCATCGTTCTCTATTGGTGATGTTATTTACGGTATAGCAATTATCCTGGCATTACGATGGTTATGGCAAAGACGCAAAACATGGCGATACAATTATAAGGCTAATTTGCTGAGTGTAATAGCTTGCCTAAGTGTTGTCTATTTTTTGTTTAACGTGTTGTGGGCATTTAATTACAATCGGGTTCCACTCTATAAAAAATTGGCAATTAAAAAAGAGTATACTATTGATGAACTTGAGGCCTTTACCAAAAGACTCATTACAAAAACTAATGATGCCCATGCGCTAATTCAGAAAAATGATAGCCTTAAGGTTATAGTACCGTATAGCAATGCTCAAATTTATAGTCACTCGGTAACAGCTTACCAAACTACCCAAAAACAATTCTCGTTTTTTGAATATGAACACGAAAGCATAAAATCTTCTTTATTTAGTGTGCCGCTATCGTATATGGGTTTCGGAGGATACTTAAACCCGTTTACGAATGAGGCACAAGTAAATGCAGAATTGCCCAAGTACAATCTGCCTACCACTACCTGCCACGAGATGGCGCACCAAATAGGATACAGCAACGAGAGTGAAGCCAACTTTATAGGTTATATGGTATCTATACACAGTAATGATGTGTACTTTAAGTATTCAGGGTATTCATTCGCGCTTAAATATTGCCTGCGAAATATTAGCAAAATAGATAAAGCCCGAGCTAAAAAATTAGTACCGCTTATTAATAAAGGTGTCCTTAACAACTTTAAAGAGAGTGAGGATTACGGGAAAAAATATGAGTCGTTTATTGAAGATATCTTTAGTTATATTTATGATAACTATTTAAAAATCAACAATCAAAAAGATGGTTTAGAAACCTATAGCAAGTTTGTAGGCCTGCTTGTAAATTATTATAAAGATAAAAGTTTATAGCAGTCTGTAACAATTAAGCCTTTTTATGTACTTATAGCTTATGAGTTCATCAATCGAAAGTTCGTTTGTAAAACAGCTTCAGGAAAACCAAAACCTGATACATAAAATCTGCAGGCTCTACACTAATAATGAAGATGCCCACAAAGACCTATTTCAGGAAATTACCATACAACTCTGGAAAGCTTTCCCTCAATTTAGGGGCGAAGCAAAATTTACCACCTGGGCCTACCGGGTGGGACTAAACACTGCGATAACACTATTTCGCAAAAAAAAGCGCACAATAGATACTATTGAATTTGATAACAAAATACACCGTTTTAATCACGAAGAATATAATTATGAAGAGGAAGAGCATATAAAACTGCTTTACCAGGCCGTGCAACAGCTGAATGATATTGATAAGGCACTCGTATTTATGTATCTTGAAGATAAAGATTACACGGAGATAGCGGAGACGCTTGGTATTAGCGAGGTTAATGCCCGTGTAAAAATGAACAGGATAAAAAGTAAATTGAAAAAAATATTAAACCCATAATGGGGATAGAATATGGACGAATTAGATAAACTAAAAAACCACTGGCAAAAAAGTGAGGTTGCCTTTCCTAAAGTCTCAGAAAAAGAGATTTATGGAATGCTGCACAAAAAATCATCGTCGGTTGTAAAATGGATACTAATACTTAGTATAGCCGAATTTGCTTTTTGGCTGGTGCTCTCTTTTTTCTTAAAAGACAATCCTAACACTAAGCGTATAGAAAGTTTTCATATGGATTATGTAACTATACCATTAAGTGTTATTAGTTATGGCATTATTATATATTTCTTTTATAACTTTTATAAAAATTATAAAAAAATTACTGCCACAGATAATGTAAAAAACCTGATGGCTAACATTTTGAAAACCCGTAAAACAGTATCTAACTACATATTTGTAAATATTATATATGTTATTATCTGCTCTGTAGTATTATTTGCTATGTACTTTTACAATGATGAGCAGCTTATCAATGCCTATCATCAATCTGAAGCTCATGGTAATGTTATTTCATTTTACATTATGTATATAATTATGGCCATTGTTACGATAGGTATATTAATATTAGCCGTTTGGTTATTTTACAAACTAGTTTATGGCTTTTTATTAAAACGCCTTTACCGCAACTACGAAGAGCTTAAAAAAATAGACTTTTAACCAACACTACCATGAAAAAATTATTTATTGCCTCATTCTGTTTATTATCAGCATTTGCTGCTAACGCGCAAAAACTTGACAAAGGTTTATTGTGGAAGATTTCCGGTAACGGAATAACTAAACCATCTTACATTTTTGGTACTATTCACGTTACCTGCGATGCCACACTCGAGCCGAACGTTATTAAAGCTCTTGCGGACACGAAACAACTTTACTTAGAGCTGGATATGGACGATCCTAAAATGCAAACATCGATGATGTCTACCATTACTATGAAAGATGGTAAAACTATAAGTTCTTTGGTGAGCGCCGAAGACTTTAAAACGCTCGATGCCTTTATGCGAAAACAAACGGGAATGCCAGCGAGCGCGATAAATACATTTAAACCTTTCATAGCAACTACATTTTTATTACCAAAAATGTTAGATTGCCCAATACAGTCTTTCGAAGGTGAGTTGGTAAAGGCTACTAAGGCTCAAAATGAAGAAATATACGGACTTGAAACGGTAGAATACCAAATGGGCGTTTTTGACGCGATACCTTATGAAGTTCAAATAGGCGAACTTTTAAAGTCAGCTAAAGATGACATGGCTGCCGACAAAAAAGAGCTGGCTGATATGATGGCGGTATACAAAGCTAAAGACTTAAATGCTCTTTATATGTTTATGGCTAAAAGCGACAATAAAATGTATTCTGACTATAACGATGTGTTACTCGATAATCGTAATAAAAACTGGATACCTAAAATAGAAGAGGTTGCAAAGGCTACGCCTACATTTTTTGGCGTAGGTGCTGCCCACCTTGCCGGCGAAAATGGCGTAATTATGTTACTACGCAAAAAGGGCTATAAAGTAGAAGCTGCTAATTAGCAAAACCCATAATATCTAAATAAAGAGAGAGGCCAAAGCCTCTCTTTTGTTTTTAATAATGCCATTCCCGTTGTTTATTCAACTCTTCCTGAGCATCTAATACTTCTAAAGGTATAACTTTTAAAAATGACGGATGCTGCTCTATCGCATATTCAATTTGTTCTACAATTTGCTCTACCGAATCGTTTTCATAGTCAATAACCAGCGGCTCTTTAATAATAAACGACTGGAAAATTCCTTTCTTTTTCAGCCTTAATCCCTTTTTATCAAACGATCGTCTAAAGCCATCGATTACTATAGGAACAACAATTGGCTTATGCTGTTTTATTATGTGCGCTGTTCCTTTTCTGATAGGCTTAAAAGGCTTGGTTGTACCTTGTGGAAATGTAATTACCCAACCATCTTTAAGCGCAGTCTGAATATTTTCTGTATCACTTGGGTTTATTTCACGCTTTATGTCCTGCCCTTCAGCCCGCCACGTACGCTCTACGGTTATAGCACCGGCATAAGCAAGTATTCGCGGCAATAAACCTGCCTTCATCGTTTCTTTCGCCGCAACATAATAAATGTTCAATTTTGGTTTCCACAAATATCCTACATTGTCAATATTATCTTCACGTCCCTTAAGGCTTGCGTTCAGCACATGGTACATAGCTACAACATCGGCAAAATAGGTTTGATGGTTTGATATAAACAATACATTAGTGGGCGGTAATGCCCTGATAATTTCTGAGCCATCAATTTTTAGCTGGTTAAATCCTCTATACCGTCGGTGCGTAAGCGAACCAAATACAAGGATAAGCCATCTTTTTAAAAAGAGTATATGCCCAAAGGGATTTCGTTTAAATATGCCCATTTTTACAACTATCTATTGCACAAACTTACAAAAACAACGTTATTTTAACGCGCTTTTTATAGTTTCTTTAAGTTCACTCAAAATCATCGCCGTGGCGCCCCAAACTATATGCTCTCCAACTTTAAAAGCAGGCACTATCATACTTTGATTAAGCGCTGTTTCAATTTCAGTATTTATCACAATCGAATCATCCAGAAGATCCTCAAGAGGTAGTTCTATCAGCTCGGCAACCTCATATGCACTCGGATTAAAATTTAGTTCATCCATCGAAATCCCTAAAAATGGTGCAACCAAAAAATTGCTTGGCGGTATGTAAATTTCTGTAAAGGGCATCACAACATCAATATCATTTGCAACTACACCCACTTCCTCGAAGGTTTCCCTTAAGGCTGTTTCGGCAAGATTTGCATCTGTAACTTCGGCCTTCCCACCTGGAAATGAAATCTGTGCCGAGTGTACCCCGGCATAGGTATTACGTTTAATCAAAATCATCGTAGCCTGATCATCCTTTGGATAAAAAAGCATCATAACCGCCGATTTGCGCGGATTAAATTTAGCATAGTATTCTGCCTGTAGCGATTCTTGCCTTTCTAAAGGTGCCATTTTAAGGTGCGCACTTGTGGCGGGTAACTGCTGATTTAGTATTTTTGGGATATATTTTGTAAATTCGAAAAAAAGCATTGTCTGATCGTACATTTAGTAATATTAAAGGTACTCAATTTTAGTGCGGCATAAAAGTTAAAACATGTTTAGTAAAGCAGAAGCACATCAAATAAAAAAAGAATTTTGGAAAGCATTTGCAGAAGCCTACCCCCGTAAATGGCTTTTGTATGATACTAAAATTAAAGATGTAACCTTTAAATTTTATATTGATAATAAAAAAGCACAGGTACTACTTGAAATTGAACCTAAAGAAGATGAAAAACGAAAAATTTATTTTGAGAAAATAGAATCGCTTAAAACGATTTTGTTAGATGAGTTTTTACCCGATGCTGTGTTCGAAAAAGATTATCATTTAGATACCGGTAAAGTTGTGAGCCGCGTATGGATTGAATTAACTGGAATTAGCTTGTACAACATGGCGAGCTGGGCAATGATATTCAGGTTTTTTAATATTAGCATGGATGCCTTCGAACGATTTTTTTATGAGTATGAAGACTATATAAAAGATTTAGAAATAAATACATAGACTTAAACAAGCCTGCTGACAATAGCAGGCTTGTTTTATTTTTAAAGCACAAAAAAATCCCCTCTGCCGGAGGGGATTTAAGTTAAACTAACCACTAATTAGCGCAGCATAGCGAAATGTCCTCTATGTTCTCTGCCATCTTCTCTTTTAACTACAAACCAGTAATCTGTTGATGGTAGTTGGATGCCATTTAGAGTACCGTCCCAACCCTCTGAGGTTGAGTCGAAATTGGTTATAATTTTACCGTATCGATCAAATACAGTAATACTAAGGTTAGGCTCCTTGATAGCATACTTAATATGCCATTTATCATGGTGGCCATCACCATTAGGGGTGAAGTAATTAGGGTAATTTAACAATACAACTTCTTTTATATCCTGGCCACAGCCATTTATATCTTTTACGTAAACTTTATATACTCCGGTTTCAAGATCGGTAAATACGTTAGATTCCTGATAGTTCATACCATCTATAGAATATTCATAGTTACCTGTACTTTCCATACTAATAGTGATTTTATTATTCTCATCCGTCCAGTCTTCCGTCTCTATATTCTTAACCTGAGGGGTAAATGATTGTTTAATTTCAATCTCAGTGTACTTTGTACAGTATGAGTTACCGTAGTTCTTTTTCGCTACAACATTATATATACCAGGTTCACTAACATAAATTATTTTTGTAGTTTCTCCGTTAGACCATTGGTAACTATCAAAACCGCCACTAGCTATAAGTGCTATTTTTTTATCATTACAGATAGTACCAATAGTAGTTATAGAAGGCTGCTGAGCATTACCTACATATAATTTAAAGGATGTAGTACCATGGCATAGTGCTACCTCGTTATTAACCAATCTAACAAATATCTGCTCACCATTTGTTGCACTTGTGTAATATTCCGGTAACGCATCTGCACCATTATCTGCATCTGCTTGCGTTTTATGATATGTAACCGTATACATTGAGCTATATAACGAACCTAAAACGGCTTCATCTTGGTCTGTCAATTTAAATTTATAATTTTTAACAGATGAATCATCAGTACAAAATACCATATCGTCCGGTTTTTTAGCATCACTAACAGAAGGTAATGTTTGTACGTCAAAATCTTTAGTTTTGATGTTACCACAATCGTCTTCTATTTCGAACGTATAAACTGCAGGAGCTAAGTTTTTGAACACATTATCTTTTCCATTATCCAAAAAGAAGCTTTCTCCATTTTTGCTAATGATCTGAAATGATATTGGATAGCCCACAACATCAATCATAACATCATTAGCTTGTGCATCGCTTAAACATTTAAGGCTATAGGCCGCTTTGATTTCGAACTGCTCTGTATATGTAAATTGTGTGCCAAATAAACTTACGCACATGGTGTTTTTATTTGTGCCCGTTGAAAATGTTTCAAACTTTTTAACAATCCTGAATCTACCTGAAAAGTTAAGGTTATTCCTTTCGTTATTATTATATAGCTGTATAGAATTTTCTCCGTTAGGTACCGTTGCCACAATATTCCCTTCACCATAAACTGTACCTGTTTGAGGGTGACCCCAAGTTTTAGTGTCTACATTATATTTTTGTAACCAGTAAGTAGCTCCCTCTACACCATTACTGTCATCTGTAACTTTAACTGTAAAACTACCACAGTTAGGTGTAAAAGTATATGTATTAACTGGTGGTATGTAACCAACCACATTAACTGTATAAGTATCTGTTACATCACATTTATCAGTACCTTTAAAACTATAATTACCTTCAGGCAAATCTGCAAGATAAAGTTCTCCGTTAGCATCAAGAATAGAAGTTACATCAGTTGGTCCTTTGTAAGTACCAGGAGTATCTACTATAGTAACAGTTTTAAAATAACCGTTACCACTTCTAAATCGCACTGTTCCAAAGCCTGGGGTACATGCCGGCACAGATACTATGTTGAACCTTTGATCGATGTATTCTGGAACAAATACATCTTGAATATAATCGAAACCACAATCATCAGTAAATTTAATAACATAGTAGCCTAGTGGAAGATTTATTAGATCAAGAAGGCCACCTGCGTTGATCCTATCAGATACCTCAATTGGACCACTATAGTTATCAGGTGCTTTAACGATCTCAGCTTTAACAAGCTTTTGATTATTGACAAATACATGAACACCTCCAAAAAGTGAAAAGCACCCATAATTAAAGCCCGCCATATAAGGCGCAGGCTTAATAAATTCGATATTCAAGGTATCAATAGCAGTTCTGCCACATTTATCTGTAATTTCAACTATATATTCTCCAAAAGGCACCGAATTGTCTATACTGCCAAATACGGTAGTCGGCTCTGTAAAAGGTTTAGCGGTAGTTATATATTTTGACGGGTCAAATCCGACAGGAGTTTTAAGGAAATCAACTCTATATGACGTTGTATACTTAGCAGCATTTAAAATTAAAAATTTCTCTGCGCATTTAGCATCACCTAACGCTAATTTCATAGATATATTAGGATCAACAATATTGTCCTCTTTAGCGTAAGTTGCATTACAATTATCTGTAACCTTAATATCATAAGAATAAGATTGGGTAGCATACCTTGGCAAAACAGCAGATACAACTTGAGAATTTCCAGAACCAGTTTTAAATACCTGATCAATAACTATTGTATTACCAGAGATATCCATTGGGGTTAAAGTGTGTTTAACCGTAAGAGGGTAATTAATATTGCCCGATGACGCTGTAATAATGTTATTAACTTTAATAGAATCGCAAATAACATTTATGGCATCCGGATATATAGGATCGCTAATAGTAAGTACAGAATTGACTAGAGAAAGCGTATACGTTTTCACCTTACCGTTACCACAACGGTCAAACGCCCTGATTTTATAAGTACCCCCAGGTAAATTATTAAATACGTTTGATTTTTGACCTTCCCTGGTAATCGGACCCGAGAATAACTCACATCTCGATAGAGCTCCAGAAGTAGCTGTTATTATAATAGAGCCACCAGCAGAACAACTTTGATTAGTTGATGTAACAACAAAATCAAAATCTACTTTTTTATCTAAAATAGTTATAATTTCTTCCTTAGAATTCTGTTTACTTTCCAAGGATTGTAATGCGATTACCTTATATTCACCAGCACTCAGTCCCGACAAACTATTAGCGGAAGAAACAAAAATGGCATCAGCCACATTTGGCAATTTATAAACCTTATACAATATAGAAGCTTTCGGACTTGTATTAGAAACCGTAAATGATAAAGTTCCATTATCAAGGCAAAATTCATCCGTTTTAGTAACATTTAACTTAAAGTCCGATAACTGGGCATTAAGTGTGGTTACAAATAGAAGAAGCAAAAATAAACCGGCAGTTTTAATTTTTTTCATATCTAATTATTTCACATTTTACATTGATTTCAACAAGAGCCAACTTATTGTTAAAACCAATTATTTCATTGTTTTGTACAGTACAATATTAATGAAATAAAATGTATAAACAGTTGATTTTTAGATACTTAGAATGCATTTGATCGGATATTTATACAATATTTACATGATAGATATAATCCAATATTTACAACCACCTATTATACAGCACATTATACTATATCCTACAAAAAATATCTAATTTATGAGTAATGTTAAAATTATAGCTAAGTGTAAATTATGTATGAACTAGATATTTATTTAAAATAAAATCATTTAATTTAACATAATAAATGATTTATTAATAGAATATACATCTATATATGATATGGCAATTTCACGAACCAATCCGACAACATAATTGAGACTTATTAAAATAATGTTAATGAAAAGCTTTGGTGAAGTATTGAGTTTAGCAGTCAAAAATCAACGTAACAGAGAAATTTTAGATAAGCATATAAATTTTCGCTTTAGAAATAGAAATCTATTCTTCGCATGCACAGATTCGTAAGTTAAAATATCGATACACGTTTATGAATATAAAGTGCCATGATATCGATATTAAATCTAAAAAGTGGGTTATGAATGGAGACAGACTATTAGTAAACATAATAAAAATTACAATTATTAGAGTGAGCAGAAGAATGTGTGAATTGGGGCTAAAACCTACAGATTAAGCTAAAAACAAAACCCCCCTTCATCGAGTGATGAAGGGGGGTTTAAAAAGAAAGGCGATGACATACTCTCCCACAAAATGCAGTACCATCTGCGCAGGCGGGCTTAACTACTCTGTTCGGGATGGGAAGAGGTGAGCCCCGCCGCAATAATCACCTTAAGAGGTTCATTGCTTTGGACAATGTGTTACACGTATCCTGTCAACTT